>Ga0315274_10003841_pt1 | contig 22286 bp, 18 predicted proteins | sample YL17G02_20_MG_FD_203700 | JGI IMG/M metagenome (GOLD analysis project Ga0315274, IMG submission 203700) | Sediment microbial communities from Yellowstone Lake, YNP, Wyoming, USA - YL17G02_20 | ecosystem: Environmental > Aquatic > Freshwater > Lake > Sediment | place: USA: Wyoming | collected...
AAAACAAGCCCCTGACCCGGCCCGTATCGGTATCCACATCAATGCGTCGGAAAGCCGGATCGGAACCGGTCCCGGGCATCAGCTTGATCGCCCCGGCCACGGGCACGAGGAAACCCGCCCCGCGGTAAATGAGGATATCGCGGATCGGAAGTTTCCAGCCCTTGGGAGCACCCTTGACATCGGGGTCATGGGTAAGGCTGAGATGGGTCTTGACCATGCAGGTGCCCAAGGCCGCGGACTTGGGATCCGCTTCATACATTTCAAGCTTTTTCCGGGCTTCCGGTGTGTATTCCACTCCGTCGCCGCCGTAGACCTGTTGGGTGATGAGTTCGATTCGCTTGCTGAGGGGGGTGTCCATGGTATAGAGGAACTTGAATTCATTCTTCTCCCCACAGGCCTGGACCACGGCCTCGGCCAGTTCAACCGCGCCTTGGCCGCCCTGGAGCCAGTGTTTGGACAGGGCGCACAGGGCCCCGTTTTCCTCGGCCACCCGGCGGAGGAGTTTGATTTCGTCCGGGGTATCGGTGTGGAAGTAGTTGATGCAGACCACGGGTCTGACTCCGCTCTTCTTGATCGTCTCGATATGAGCGATGAGATTGGAGCACCCTTTTTCCAGCAGTCCCAGGTTTTCCTTGGTATAGACCGCATCCAGAGGAATACCGGGCTTGACCGTGGGACCGCCGCCGTGCATCTTGAGCGCGCGGACGGTTGCCACCAGCACGACGGCATTGGGTTTGAGGCCGGAGAAACGGCATTTGAGGTTCCAGAATTTTTCAAAACCGATATCCGCGCCGAAACCGGATTCAGTGACCAGGTAGTCACTCAAGCGCGAAGCCACCTGGTCGGCGATAATCGAGCTCTGGCCGATCGCAATATTGGCAAAAGGCCCGGCGTGGACAAAGACCGGCTGCCCTTCGATGGTCTGCAGCAGATTGGGATTGATGGCCTTGACCATCCAGGCAGTCATGGCACCGTCCACTTCCAGGTTGGCGGTCGTGACTTCATTGCCTTTTTTGTCATAGGCGACGACGATCCGGCCCATGCGCTGGCGCAGGTCCCTTAGATCCTTGGCCACGGCCAGGATGGCCATGATCTCGCTGGAAACCGTGATGGCGAACCCGGAATTCATCTCGAACCCGTCCATCTTGCCGCCCGTTCCGATGCGTATGTTGCGCAGGGACTGGGCGCAGAAATCCATGACCCAGCGCATTTCAATCCGTTCCGGGTCGATATCAAGACGTTTAAGATTGCTTTTAGCCAGACGGGCATCATCATAATTGTTCTCGTGCTGCAAGCGTGCGGTAAGCGCCACCATGGCCAGGTTATGGGCATTGGCAATCGCGTCGATATCCCCCGTCAGGCCGAGAGAAAACTCGGTCAGCGGTATGCATTGCGCCAGGCCGCCGCCCGCTGCCGACCCTTTGATATTGAAGGTTGGCCCCCCGCTGGGCTGGCGGATGGCGCCGACGACGTTCTTGCCGATTTTTCCGAGGCCGCTCACCAGGCCCATGGATGTGGTAGTTTTGCCCTCACCCAGGGGCGTCGGGGTGATGGCCGTTACGTCGATGTATTTGGCCTGCGGCCGGTCCTTCAGCCGCTCCATAACCTTCAGAAAATCGATCTTGCCGATCTTTTTGCCTATTGGGATCAGTTCGTTCTCCTCGAAGCCTGCGTCTCTGGCCAGCTTCGTGAAGGGAATCATGTTTTCCTCGGCAGCCTCGGCGATTTCCCAGTCTTTCATCTTGGTAGGATCAAGCTTCATCTTCATTACCTCCAATTATCCGATAAGAGAGTTCGCTTAACAGTGACAAATCCCGACAACCGGAAATTTTTAAGTGTTGAACGGATTTGAGAAGGTACAGGAGTCGTTTTCCCAGACGGAAAATACGATCCTGTTGCCGTGGGAGTCACCTCGCTCCCCGAAGATTTGCCCCGAATCTTCGACTTTTAACCCATGTCACGCCGTCTGGGATTTCTCTCTGATTTTGCGGGTTCCGAGTGGGTCAAGGTCGCCGGCAACCCGTTGAGAATTCGAGTAAATGGTGAATTTTTTGTTTCTGCAAAATGCCATTAATGTGATCCCGGATTCCTCTGCACAGTCAATTGCCATCGACGAAGGCGCTGAAACAGCCGCCAGAAACGGGATGCCCGCCGATTTCGTTTTGCTAACGATTTCTAAGGATATCCTGCCACTGACAGCAAGGCATTTTGCTTTATTCATCAAATTATTATTGATCAGGTATCCAACAACTTTGTCAACTGCATTGTGTCGGCCAATATCTTCCTGAACGGTTAATAGCCGTCCGTCAATCGTAAACGCACCTGCAGCATGCGTTCCGCCGGATTTCTCGAAGATTTTCTGGTTCACATTCACCAAATCGAACATTTCAGGAACAAGGACCGGATTCAATACTTCAGAATTGGATACTGGAATGACATCCAGATCCTCCAAGGATGATTTCCCGCACATTCCGCAGGAAGAAGAGGAAATCACGTTTCTGGTTCCGGCGAAATCCTTCAAAATCATTTCTTCCGGCAAGCGAACATTGACTGATGTAACATGGCCTTCTGTATTTCTGGATCTTACCTCGATAGAAGGCTTGTGCGTCAGGCTTCTGAATATGTTCTCGGTGAACAACAATCCACGTACCAGTTCCGTTTCATTGCCCGGGGTTTGCATGGTTACCGTAAATGGAGTTTCATTTACGGCAATATGCAGCGCGACTTCAACGGTGATCGCATCCTCTACCCGTGTGAATTCCTTCCCGTTATAAAAAACGCCTCTATATGATTTAATGGCCATTATGAAAGTCCGATCTTATTACCATGAAACCTGCGGCCTTTTCCATGAAAACGGAGGAACCTAGAATTCCTCTTCGCGCGGCATCAAATGCATGGTCATGATCACCGTGTTGGTGATCTCCCCGTCGGGGAATATGAAGGAATCTTCAAATGTACTTTGAACCTGAAAGCCGACATTTTGGAAGGCCTGGATCACCTTGGTCTGATCGGCGACCACCTCGGCCACGAGCAGGTGCAGCCCGATTTTGCGCGCCAGCTCAATGAGGCTGCGGAGCATGTGCGTACCGAGACCGCGCCGCCGGAACTCTTTGACCAGAAAGATGCGCACATCACCCATGTGCCGGGCTGAGCCGGTGCGGAGGTGCAGGGTGGCATCTCCGACCAGGCGGTCCTGGAAGACAGCCACCAGTGGAATGATTCGGGTATAATCCAATTGATCCACCCATTGCCCAACCGTCTCATCATCGGTCACCGGATCGCGGACGTATTTGGCGTCTTCCGGCGAAACCGGGGCAAACATTTCGATGAGGCCGTTTCGGTCTTCTGTGGTAAGCAACCGCAGCAGGACCCGTGCACCATCTTTGAGGGTGAGCAAGTGGCGATAGGTGGCAATCTGATCCGTAGACATTGCCGACTTCCTTTCCTGGTAACAGTTACATGACAAATGGAACCGGCGAACCGGAACTCAGTGCAAAAACGCCTCCCGAAGAAATCATACCCGCAGGTACGAATCGGTGTAGATGACTTTGTTGAACAGCACCTGAACCGTTTTCCAGATATCCACCTGTGCGGGATCGCCCATATCCACGTCGCTTGGCTCCAGTTCGGCCCCCGCGGCAATGGCATCAAACAGTTTCAGGGTCAGCGCCCCGACGGGGGTCGATGCGTCGCGCTGTTCCACGATGCGGAGCGTGTCCATGAGGTCCAGGTCGAGTGGGTCCAGAATGGCCGTATCCACGCCGACAGCCATGAGCATGACCAGGTAAGTGCGGTTCAGCAACGGCCGCATGGGAGCCGGCACCTGGTTCGAGACATTCGAGAGGCCCGCGTTGACCATCGGCGGCGGATCCGCCACCATTTTGAGCATGCGCACCGCCTCGATGCAATGCGGCACGTATTCCTGGCAGCCCGATACGGTGAGCACCAGCGGATCAATGAGCAGGTTTTCTATTGGCAGGCCGACTTCCTCGGCGCGCGGGATCAATTTCTCCATGGCAATGGCCACCCGCGCGTCTGCACTGACCGGAATGCCATCTTTGGCCATCGTCAGCGCAATTAATTTGGCGCCGTACTGAGCCGCAACCGGCGGCACGCTGGCCAGGCGCTCTTCTTCCGCAGAGGTGGAATTAATGATGGCATCGGCCTTCCCGCCTTTGGCCACTTTCTTTAATCCGGCTTCAATGGCAGCCAAGTTGGTGGTGTCGAACGAAAGCGTCATGTCGCCGACGGCTTCCTGCATACGGTCCACCAGCCATTCGATCACTTCCGGGCCGGCCTTCTTCTGAGGGCCGACGTTTAGATCGAGTACGTGAGCCCCAGCCTCCTTTTGTTTGCGTGCCAGATCCACGAAGAAAGCTCCATCGCGGACAGCCAGAGCTTCTTTCACCTTGGGTGAGATAATGTGAATTTTCTCTCCGATGATTAACATAGGACCTCCTGATTAATGACCTCCTATAGGAACGGCAGACCTGTTTTTGTCCCAGAGTGCCGCAACTGTCGGAAATTTTGCCAGATCCGTATGGGGCAGGAATAACGCCGAGGTGAATGCCTCGTAAAAGCTGTTGTCCGCCGAGAGCTCTACATAAGTCATCTTTTTGGCAATGGCCTTGATCTTCGCCCGGGCGCTGCGCGAAAGCAGTGCCTGGTAGGCGCCAAACACCGCCGTGTTGCCGAGAAAATGAAAGCGATCCCACGGCATATCCGGCAAGAGACCGATCTGGACCGCCTTCTCGACGTTCAGATACTTGCCGAAAGAGCCGCCGATGAGCACCCGCTCCACATCAGCCAAATCGGTACCCACGCTTTTCGCCAGAACTGTAAAACCCCCGTATATGGCCGCTTTGGCACGCATCAAGTTATCAATATCCACAGTCGTCAACACGATATCGTTCCCTGTGGTGGTCTCGCCAGCCCACGCCACCACGTACTCTCCGCCATGCTCCCCCTCGCGGATACGCGGCGTGCCCAGATCCATTTTGAAACGACCGCTTTTATCCACCGCCCCGGTGATGAACAGCTCGGCCAGGAGCGAAATAAGCCCCGATCCGCACAGTCCTTTGGGTTTTGCCTCATCAATCACGCGGTAAGTCGGTTCGAAGGTCCGGGTGTTGACCCAGACCTCCTCGATGGCTCCACGAGTGGCCCTCATCCCGCACACCACCCCTGCGCCCTCGAACGCAGGCCCCGCTGAGCATGCGCACGTGACCAGCCAGTCCTGCGTTCCGAGCACGATTTCACCGTTGGTTCCCACGTCTATGAACAACGTCAGGCCCTGAGCCTCCGCCAGCTCGGAGGAAAGCACCCCCGCAGTAATATCCGCGCCCACATAGGACGCCACACCAGGAAGGCAATCCACCGCCGCCATCGGGTGAATATCCAGGCCGACTTCGGAAGCTCTCAGCGGCAATGGATTGTTGATTGTTGGAACATAGGGGGCCAGGCGAATCGAGGCGGGCGGCAGGCCGAGGAACAGATGCATCATGGTGGTATTGCCGACGATCGTGGCTTTGTAAATGGACCGGGATTGGATGTGACTGCCCTGACACAGGCGATGGATCACTTCGTTGATGGTACCGCGCGCGAGCGAGCCCAGTTCGCCCAAGCCGTCATTTTTACCGGCATAGATGATGCGCGAGATCACATCTTCTCCTCGGGCGATCTGGCCGTTGTATTCGGCAGCGCTGTTGATCACTTCCCCCGAGGCCAAATCGACCAGGATTACCGTAACCGTTGTTGTACCGATGTCGATAGCCACGCCGTACGCGTTGAAGGGGCTCACTCCGGGCACGAGATCGATTAACCGGGGCGGGCCCTCGGGCTGGCGCCAATTGTCCGTCTCGATAACCGCCGTCGCCTGCCAGGGGGACTTACGCAAACATGCGCCAAGCTCGCGCAACATCGGCAAAGGCATATCCAGGTCATGGACACCGCAGGAAGCGAGAGCGCATTCGAGGCGCTCCATATCATCGGTGGCGTCAACCAGCGAGGGTGGAGGGAGAGTCATGGGAAACGTCCGCACGGTTTGATCGCGCCCGGCATCATACGCAAACGGCACCGCGACTTTCAGGGCGGTCTTGTCGGTGACCAACCGTCGTTCGATTTTCTCCTGCTCGGGAACGAAGATAACAGCATCGGCCTCGATCACCGATTGGCAGGCAAGCGCATAATTGGCTTCCACATCCGCCGCCGTCAGGCGAATCATAGAACGCCGCCGCACGGTTCCGCTTTCAACGACCACCGCACATCGCCCGCAGCGCCCTTGCCCGCCGCAGGGCAGGGGAATCTCCAATCCGGCCAGGCGCAACGCTTCCGTGAGCAATGCGCCGTCGGGTATGCTCAGTGTTTTAGCAGAGGGGTGAAACGTGAGTTGATGAATGGCCATGGGCTACCTAAGCCCTCAGTGCTTCCACGCTGCCTTCAAATATGCCGGTATATCCACGGCTTCTTTCGGTCCGACCATGATCTCCCAGCCTTCCAGGCCTTCCTCCAGTTCACCGGAAAGGATCGCCACCTGCCCCGGAATGATCAGGCGCTTGTGATTGATTTTGCTCTCAATCGAGCAAGCCTTGATGGCCTTCACAATCCGGTCAGAGTCAAGTTTTCCGGCGGCCCAGGCGGTGAGGACACTCATGCCGTCCGCGTCCGTTACGATTAACCAGGCCGGCCACCCGGCGCCCTCCACTTCGTTATTCACGGCAAAGTAGGTAATTGAAAAATTCGTCGTCACCATCACGGGGGCATCCGCCGTCGGCGCGTTGATCTCAAATAAACCGGGTTGAACCTGGATGGGCTTCTGAGGGTCGGTGTAAAGGTTTTCCCGGAGGACCAGGAGAGGATACAGTACGGCGGGGTCGAACGAATTGATCACCACGAAACCGGCATACTTTGCGATCTGCTGAGCGGCCATGACGGCTTCATCAACGCCCTCCGCCTCGCCCGGGAAAACCATCACGGGATAGCCCAGGGGGCGGTAATTCTTTTTCAGGGCCAGGCGGCGGATCTGGGTAAGGATTGTGAGTGAGGCGCTGCTGCCGCGCGCCAACGGATCGAGCACGAGATCCTCAACCCCCGCCTTCTGTAGTTTTTCCGTTAAGTCAGCCAGCTTTTCGAGTGATTCGGCTTTCACGGCCAGCGGCGCCTTGGTGGATTTGGCCACCTCGGCCATCTGCTGCCAATTGGTTTCATCGGCGGCATAAAGCAGTGGTCTGGTTCCTGCCACGACCTTCGCGCCTTCGGCCAGCACTGCGGGGTCCGCAGCCATCAGAATGAGGGGATTCTTGGCGGCAGCTACGGCACCGACGGCAGCCGCGAACCGCGCGCGGTCGCCCGAAACCGATTCGACTGCGAAACCATCTACGCCGAGCTTTATTCCCACGTAGTCCACCGAATAGGCGCTGGCGGTGGCTGCGCCGGCTCGAATGGATTCCAAATCTTGGGAATCTTTTAGCCGGATGAATATTCCCGGCTTGTGATAAAACGTTTTTTCGTGCCGGAACATCACGGTTTCATTCCCGACTTCGAGCTTCGTTCCGTCACCGGCCAGGGTGATCAGGCGAATGGGAGGTGAAGAGGCGGACTCCAGTTGGCTTTTGGATGTCTCGGAAACATAAGGGCAGGCCGTCAACTCGGCCTGCTTCGCGGCAAGCTTCATCGCGAACGCGAGGCAGGTGGGGCTGCCGCATTCCTTGCAGTTCGTCTGCGGCAGAAGCTTGTAGATTTGCAGTCCTGTGAGTGGCATGATTAAGTTTTCTCCTTGGAGGGCGAACCCTCATAATCGGAACTTACTGAAATTCAGCCGGTCAATCCCTTCACCATGGCCCTTACGCGGGCAAGCGATTCGGGATGGCGCAACACCAAGATATCGGCGCCGGAATGAACGAGTGCGGCGGCGGTGAATGTCTCCCAATTGATGGCCCGTCGTTTCCAATCTCCCCAGCTTTCCGGAACGCCCTCGCCCACCCTCGATTCCTTCACCTTCCACGATTCCTCGCCCGGTGTGACGAGAATCGGTTGCTGCGTCATGCTGTCGCCTTGAAGGGCCGCCAGCCGCAGACGCTCCATCACGGAATAGCCGTATTCAATCCCATAAGCCAGCGCGCCGGTGGATGGATCCATGGTGATACGTTCCAGTGGCAACCCCATGTCGTGTATCAGGATCACCAGTTGCTTGGCCAGGTTCACGTCCATTGGCGTTCTCGAATTAACCGCATGCCCATTGGCCATCGCCGAGGCTACGATCGTGCGATAGTTCTTGTCTTCGCAAATACCCAGGAGCAGCCGCTCGCCCTTGGCTTCTTCCGACGCGGGGACGATCAGCTCGTTGTCACTCTCGGCCTGGCCCGGGCCGAACACCGCCAGCGGCAAGCCGGAGGATTTGAGGACCTGGCGGACCACCGAACGCACATTCTCCGGTCCATTGGGTTGTCCGTCGGCCAGGGTCAGCGAGAGGGTGAGCACGATCAAATCCGCGCCGGCGGCTTCGGCGGCTCGGGCCCAATCGCCCGGATTTTTCATGGCATCGCCCCATACATCGTACAACAAGGGTGACCAGTCGGCCGGCTTCCGGTCCTTGATTTCGAGGGCGAACACCGGAGCATGAGGAATCGCTCCCTCGAAATTCAAGAACGGCATTGCGCTCTGGCCGCCGATCGTGAGGGTTCTCGTGCGCGTGCCGCCCTCGGCTGATGTCGCGCCGAGCGTCGCTTCGCGCACCTTACCGCTCCACTTTTCTTTTGGGATTTCAATGACCATAGGCAAATTTGTCTCCCTGGGCCGCAGCGGAACCACCGCCGAATGCCGTGGTTCGCCGGGCCGATTAAGAATCAACCCGATTCATACGCCATCAACTCTATCGCCATCAGGACGGTTGACCATGCGATGTCAGTGGGAATCTGCAAAGCGCAGCTCGAATCAAGCAGCACTGAACAGTTGGCGGGAAACTCCTCATCCCCTGACCACACCGCGACCACCAGCGGGATGCGCGGGAATGGCAGAAGCCTGACCGCGATATCTCCATAGTCTGCCGCGAAGCCGCCAAGCTCTTTGCCTTTTTGCAGGAACTCAGCCGGCCTCTGATCGAAACGCCCTGTGATCTTATTCAGCGGCAGGACATGGGTGCCCTTTAAGAAGATTTCCCCCCCAGGCAACTCGGAGGGCTTCACCAGTTCCCCGGTCAGGGGAATATCTTTGGCATCCACCAAATACCTGAGCACGGAGAGCTGCGACAAATACCCCAGAGCGTCAACCAGATATCTGCCGAAAGGCGTCTTTGCGGAAATCTTTCGCTCTTTCGGGGCAATGGTGAGGTCCTGACCCAGGGAGGTCAGGCAATAGGCCGACGTCGCTCGATCATAGGATACGCAGGCTCTGACTTGCACGTCTTCAGGCGCCAGTTCAGCCAGGATATCCCAGGCCCATTCTCTACCCAACTCTGCCAAATGATCTTCCTTTATGCAACGCTACCGATCTTCTCAAGGATTGCACTGATCCTGTCCCGGGTGGGGGGGTGTTTCAAACTCAACAAAGAAGCACCGTTCATGATGGCATCTTCGATGGCTGAAGTTCTGGGGAGATGACCGGCATAATCAATTTTATTCTCCTGCGCCCATTTCTCGACATAAGGCAGCCTGTCTTCGCGCACCATGTTGGCTAAAATATACCTCTTTTCCGCGGAGCCAGGCAGACTGTCGGTCAGTTGCACGATTTTCCCGGCCGTTTCCAGAGAGATGGGGTTGTCATTGACCACGATTAAAAGTACATCGATCTTGGAAGTTGTCCGCCGGCTGATATGCTCCAAGCCGGCCTCGTTATCAAAAACCACCCAGGCGTAGGAAGGGGTCAAATCCTCATGGAATTTTCGAATCAGGCTGTTCATATAACAGTAACAGCCCGCCCCCTCACTCCTTCCCATCGCGATAAAGTCAAAACCATCCGCCTCTGCGATGATCTGATGCAGCCCCGCCTCCACGTAACTGGCCTTGTTCATGCCGGCCGGGAAATTTTTCACCTCTTTGAGCACGTCTTCGCGCAAATCGCCGATGGTCTTGATGTTGCGCATTCCCAGGAGATTTCCCAGGTTGGCGTCCGGATCCGCATCAATGGCCAGGATCGGACCGAAGCCCTTGGCCCGCAGGCGTTGAATGACGAGCGCGGCCACCGTGCTCTTCCCCGTGCCGCCTTTGCCCGCCACCGCGATCGTCTTCGCCATTCCGGTTGCCCCTCGTTCACGCGGAAATCACAGCATCGGATCCATGCTCAGGACGGGATGATCCACGCTTTGCAGAAATTCCACCAATTTTTCAGGACTTTCGGCATCGTCTTCCGTGGCGATCTTGTCGAAAAGATCGGGCAGCCCGACTTTTTTCAACTGGGCTCTCAATCTGTCTTCCACATCCACCTTGAGCTGTTTGGGCATCCAGGTCAGGCGTTTCCAGCCGCCCTCCGCGGCGATGAACTTGGGGCTGCTGATGTAGAGTTTACCGATGCCGATGAAACCCGGCACCTGAGCCCCGCCGCCCACCTGCCCGGCCAGGGTTGAAAACTTCATCCCGACGGGCGTCATCCCCAGAAAATCGCGATCCACGATCATGACCCCGTTGGCTTCCGGCACGATCGCCACGATGCACTCGAAGCATCCGCAGGAAGTCATGGGATCTTCCAGGATGGAATACGCGTTGAACTTCTTCAGGTTGCCGTGGGATTTCACATCAATGTAGCTGTTGACGTCTTCCCACTGACCCCGGACCGCATCGATGACGACGCCTTTCTTAACCGGCTCGTTGGGGCCATGCTCATCGATTTTATGGGAGGCTTTACAGTCCAGCCATGTGTAGGCGCCGCACAGTCCGAGCCGTTGAGGCGTGACAATGCAGACGTGATTGGGCGCATAGGACTGGCACAGGGTACAGGAGTAATACTCGCTCACGTCCTCATCGGTCATGCCTCCGATCTTGTCATCTCGCTGGTTGTACACTCCCCGGGCCATTTCCATGAGTGCTTTCATCTTGAGGGGATCGGTGTAAAGCTTGACCTGCACTCGGTCAACGAGCTTGGAAAAATCATTTTTGATGCGGCTGATTAGAATATCACCGAAATGGCTGACATGGAATCCCTTGGCCGCAGCCTGTTTGCTGATGCGCACCCAGATAATAGAACGCTGGCCCATGTGAAATATGCCGTTCGCGCAGGAGATGTATTCGTGGACGCGGCGTTCCACCACCGATTCAAAGTCCTCATGGAATGCGCGCCCGGCCACATCCACTACGATTCCGAGGGGGTAGGCTTCTCCCTGCTGCATGTCCTTGATCTCCGGGCCGATGACTTCTATCTTTCCATCTTCCACGTCTTTGATCGGGCGCATGCGCAAAATTTCAAAAGCATCGGAGTATTGTCCGCCGAACTGCACGTGCATGTCTTCCTTACGCACCCGTTCGCCCTCGAATCCGGCCCCGTATTGCACCGGGATGGGGATCTTGGTCACCTTGATGGTCAGGCCGCGCACTTCCACGGCCCGGCTGACGATCTCTTCCGTCCGCACGCCCGATACCACGTGCTCATAGGTGCATATGCCCGTGGGGAGGATTTGTGGGATGTCGGTGTCGGCGATCACCGGGAAGCCGAAGTTGATCGCCCCGGCCGCGGTGGCGTATTTCTCATCGGTCAACAGCTGATCTTTCCCCGCGGAGCTGTCGGCCCCCAGGGCAAGCACGAAAGCGTAGACCCTCTGCTTGTTGTACATCAGGATGTCGCGCGCCGCCTTGAGGTTTCCGGGCTCGATGCCGCCGAAGGTCATCGCCGAGCGCGCCGCGAAATTCAGCGCATGGACCGCCGAGGTGATTTCCTTGCCATAGGGGACGAGAAAGGTATTCCAATTCATTTCAATGCCCTGCGCCGCCAACTGCTCGGCGAAGGCCTTGCCGTTGGTATGGCCGGCCATGAACACCAGAATGCTTCTTTCCTGGAGTTCGCGCACCAGCTGCACCGCCTGTTCATCGGTTTCGGTGCACCCCACGATCGCGGCGAACCCCGGCATTCGGCCGTCCACCAGTTTGATGCCCTGGAGGCGCAGGATTTCGTCTCCCGTGAATCCCAGCCAGATTCCTTCGGCCGGATTGGGCCCCGTCACGTATTTCAACACCTCCAGCGTCTCTTCAGCAAGTAACGTGGCCACGCCGGAATTCAGGGTCTCACCCAGGTAGGGCAGCCAAAGCGACTTGCTGGGGATCTGTCCCAATAATTTTCTGGCCTCTTGCAGCGACTCTGTCAGATCGCCGAGTTTTTTCACCTTCTGGCCCAGGAACAGGTACATGATCGGCAGGTAATAGGCGGTGTTTGGATACTCCGCCGCGGCGTCTTTGCCCTTTGACTTGATTGCCTCGGCCAGAGCCTGCTCTGCCCGAGCTACCATGGCATGGGCGCCTCTGATGGCAGCTGTTGCAATGATCTTGGACATGTGGCGTTCCTTTAAAATTTCTCTTCAAATACGTGTGTTTTTCTCCGGCACTCAGGACATTTATTGAACACTTCCGGTTTGATATCCTTGCCGGCTCTCTCTCGTACCTTTTCCAGCAGCACGATCGGCGCAAAGGCCCGGCCGCACTCGGAGCAGTTCTGAAGCTTGTGCCTAGTGTCCCAGTTCTCCAGGTGCAGGTTAGTGCCTGCTTCCTTGATCTGAATCGCGCCGGTGGGGCAGACCCAGGCGCAGGCTTGACAACCGATGCAGATGTCCTGGGTTAGATTATAAGGTGAAATCAGTCTTTTATGGATTCCCCGATAAGCCATGCTGATGCCGCCGACGCGCATGGGACCCTGGCAGACCAGAGCACACAAGCCGCACAGGATGCATTTCGACTTCCCCTTGTCGAGAGTCTCAAAACGATTTTCCGCCCTGTATTCCTCGGCCATAGCCTTCAGCAATGGAGAATCCGGCGCGCGGGACAGGAGAAGTTCCAGGATCAATTTCCGCTCGCGGATAACCTTGGGCGTATTCGTCAGGATAACCAGACCATCCTCCACGGGATAAACACAAGCCGCGTCGATCCAGCTATAGGCGCGACCCCGCTTTTCGATGCTCATCTCCACGATGCAGATGCGGCAGGCGGCGTTGGCAGGCAACGCTTTGTGGTAACACAGCGTCGGGATGAAGATGCCCAATTGCCGGGCCGCTTCCAGCACTGTCGTGCCCTGGGTCACTTCGAGCCGGTGGCCGTCAATTTCTACTTTAAGAAGCGTATTTTCCATCACGTTCAGACCTTCGCTATCGCATCGAATTTGCACACATCGTGGCAAATGCCGCATTTTGTGCACTTTGCCTGGACAATATCGGCCACCACGCCCTTTTCCCAGACAACCGCATCCGACGGACATTTTTTAAAACAAATACCGCACTTGGTGCAGGCTTCAGACTTGACCTGGTAGACAAACATCGCCGTGCATACGCCCGCAGGGCATTTTTTGTCGAAGATGTGCTTCTCGTATTCTTCACGAAAATACCGCACCGTGCTCATGACCGGATTGGGGGCGGACTTTCCCAGGGCGCACAGCGAAGAGTCTGCGATGACCTCTGACAACTCGGTCAGGCTTTCCAAATCTTCAGGTTTGCCTTCCCCCTGGGTGATGCGCGTCACGATCTTGTCCAGTTGATAGATGCCCTCCCGGCAGGGTGTGCATTTGCCGCAGGATTCTTCCACCAGAAAAGAGAGAAAATAATGCGCCACATCCACCATGCAGGTGGCCTCGTCCATGACGATCATCCCCCCCGAACCCATCATGGATCCTGCCTGGGTCAGTTCGTCGAAATCCACGGGCATATCCAGTTTGTCCTCAGGCAGGCAGCCGCCCGAAGGCCCGCCGGTCTGCACGGCTTTGAACCGCTTCCCGTCGATGATGCCCCCGCCAATGCCAAAAATGATCTCCCGCAAGGTGATGCCCATCGGCACTTCCACCAGGCCGTTGTTGGCGATTTTCCCCACAACTGAAAACACTTTGGTGCCTTTGCTGCCCGCGGTGCCGATCTTGGCGTATTCCTTGGCCCCCATTTGGATGATGGACGGCACATTCGCCCAGGTCTCCACGTTATTCAGCGTGGTGGGTTTTTCATGCAGCCCGGCTTCGATAGTGTGAATGTGCTTCACGCGGGGCTCACCCACCTTGCCCTCGATGGATGCCATGAGCGCCGTAGACTCACCGCACACGAAAGCGCCGCCGCCCCGGCTGATTTTGATGTCAAAGCCGAAATCCGTGCCGAAGAGGTTGTCGCCCAACAGGCCGTGCTGTCGTGCTTCGGCAATTGCGGCGCGCATGGTTTGAACCGCCAGCGGATATTCAGCGCGCACGTAGATATACCCTTCCGAACTGCCGATGGCGTAGGCTCCAATGGCCATGCCTTCCAGAACGCTGAAAGGATCGCCTTCCAGAACCGTTCGATCCATATACGCTCCGGGGTCGCCCTCATCGGCATTGCAGATAACGTATTTGGGGGTGCCCCGCGCCGCCCTGCAGTATTTCCACTTCCTCCCTGTGAGATAGCCGCCGCCGCCGCGGCCCCGCAACTTGGACTGGTCAATTTCCTCTATGACTTCCTCTGGCGTCAAAGCATTTAACACCCGGTGAAGCGCACGGTACCCCCCCCGGGCGATATATTCGCTGATATTGAGAGGTTCCACCAGCCCGCTGTTGCGCATGGCGATTCTCATCTGCGATCTGTAAAACGGGAGGTTTTTATACTCTTCGATGCCCGGCGTTTTGTTGATCGATGCGCCCGCCACGCCGAAATCGTCATGATTCAGTTGCATCAGTGCATGATCGGCGGGCGTTTTACCTTGCGACCATTCGGCCGCCAGGCGGTCGGCAACTTCGGGCGTCAGGTCGGCATACACAACATAGGCATGGCCCGGAATCAGCACATTCACCATGGGCTCCCGCTGGCAAAATCCAAGGCAACCGCTGCGCGAGAGCACGACGTCCCGGCCGTCGAGGCGTTTGGCGATGGCATCGTAAACTTGCTCCGCGCCCGCTGCCCGGCCGCAGGTGCCCATCTGCACCGCTACCTTGATGCGGTTCGGGTACAGACTGAACCGGCCCTGTTCCGCCAGGTGATCCAATTGTTCCAGATTCATTACCGCCATCATTCGCTTCGACGTTTATAGGGCTTCAGAATCTTTTTTATGCTATCCGGCTGGAGGTTGCCGTAAGTCTGTCCGGCGACCATCATCACCGGCGCCAGGCTGCAACACCCCAGGCATCTCACCGTCTCCACCGAAAACTGCCGGTCCGGCGTGGTTTCCCCGTCCTTAATACCGTACTCGGTAAATATCTCATTCAACAGCCGACCCGCTTCCTTCAGGTGACAGGCCGTGCCGGTGCAGACATGCAAGGTGTACTTGCCTTTGGGTTGCAGAGAAAAGGCATTATAGAAGGTGACGACTGAAAACACTCGGCTCAAGGGCATGCCCAGGTACTGCGCCACGCTCCTCAGGCTGTGTTCCGGCAAATAATGCAACTCCTCCTGCACATCCTGCAGGATGGGAAGGAGCGCCTCGGCATCGGCCTCATACCGGTGGATGATGGACTGAACCTGTTCCTGTTCCGCCTTGAGCTCGCGGGGGCTGAGAGCCGCCTGGTCCGGCCAGGCGTTCCCATCTGCCAGCGGCTTGGCCATTTATGCCTCACCTTTCTTGATCAGCACCTTATATTTCTCGCGCTTCTGCCCCGCCACCTTGTCCGGCGTCCGGTATTTGATCGCCCGGGTGGGACAGGCCTCAACGCAGGCCGGCACCCGGCCTGCCTCCAACCGCTGAGAACACAGGTCGCACTTGACGATGTACTTGCCGTCCTTGTCCTTTCGGATCACGCCGAAAGGACATACCAGGATGCATTCATTGCAGCCGATGCATTTCTGGTTATCGATGACCACGGGACTGAGATCGGAGGCCCGGAAAATGGCCTGGGTCGGGCATACCCGTATGCAGGGGGCATCTTCGCAGTGCCGGCAGTGCAGGGGCAGTGTCTGGTCGTCCAGCCTTTCCAGGATGATGCGGGAATAGGGGCGGGGCGTCTCCTGCGCCGCATCGTCCAGCGTGTCGCTTCGGGAATGAGCCACGGCGCATGCCAGTTCGCAGGAATGACACGCCATGCATTTGTCCACATCTACCACGATGATCTTTTCCATGTCGTTTTTTCCGCCTAAAACATGTCCGGCTTCATGCAGAAAACCATCCTCGTTCACTCAGGGCAGTGCCGGCTGCCGGAGCATCTCTCGTGCGCGGTATTTTCTACCTGATGGACGTGTAAGCCTGCGGGTACATGGGCGGTTTCAATTTCAGCTCTTTGCGTTTTTTATCGATGTGATCGATCATCTTGTGAGCCGCCAAAATGGGATCCTTTTCGAAGGCCCATTTACCGCCCGTCTCTTTTTCGATGTCTTCGGTCAGGTACCTGTACAATTTACGGCTGCCGGTGATCGGCAGGGGATGGCCGATCATCGTATAGAGTCCGGAAGCCACCACGTAGAAACCGATGGCCACCGCCTTTTCCGACATCCATTCCGGCGCTGCCCCCGCCACCGGCAGGTCGGACAGATCGTTTCCCAGGCCGCCTTCCGTCACGATGTTGGTAAGCACGCGCAGGATGCGGCTGTTGTCCACGCAGGAGCCCATGTGTAAAACGGGCGGAATGCCCACCGCGCTGATGATCTCCTGGATGCCCTGGCCGCCGTATTCAAAAGCCGCCTCGGGTCGCAGCAATCCGTGCTTGCCGCAGGAGACGGCGTTGCAGCCGGTGGTCACCACCAGCACGTCGTTTTTGATCAGTTCCTTGACCATCTGAATATGGCCGGCTTCATAGGTGGTATTGGGATTGGAGCACCCGATCACCCCGGCTGCGCCGCGCAAACGGCCCGAAATGATGGCATCGTTCAGTGGCCGGTAAGTGGCGCGGTAGCGGCCGCCCAGAAAATCACCCACGGACTCGGTCGTGAAACCGGCCACCAGGGGCTCTTTGTCTTTGGGGATCTGAACCCCGCGCGGTTGGCGCCGGGTATAGTTCTCTATGGCGGTTTCGATGATGGATGTGGCGATGGAAACGGCCTGCGCCTCGTGGAACTCGATGTGTTCCACGCCCTCGATTCTGGCCTTCGGGGAGGTGGTCACCAGCTTGGTGTGGAAGCATTGGGCCACCTTGTGCAGGCTTGGCATGACGCACTGCACATCCACGGTCATCAAGTCCACCGCGCCGGTCATCAGCGCCAATTCCTGCTGCAGGAAACTGCCTGCCAGGGGAATGCCATGGCGCATGAGAATTTCGTTCGCGGTGCAGCAGATGCCGGCCAGGGTAATGCCTTTGGCGCCTTTTTGCCTGGCCTTTTCGACCAGTTTCGGATCCTGGGACACCAGCGCCAGAATGTCAGACAGAGACGGCTCATGACCGTGCACGAGGATATTGACCGTTTCCTCTTTCAATACGCCCAGGTTGGCTTCGGAGCGCTTCGGATTGGGTAATCCGAAGAGCACATCCGAGAGTTCAGTGGCCAGCATGGAACCGCCCCAGCCGTCAGCCAGAGCCGTCCGCATGCCCTGGCGGATGATGTTTTTATAGTCCGCGTCCACTCCCATCGTTGTGCGGTGCATCGATTCCACCACTTCACGGTCGATGGCGCGCGGCAGGATGTTCAGATCCTGCCAGACTTTTTGCCGGGCGGGGGGTGCCAGTCTGGTCAGCCGGATGGAGCCCTCCTGCTGGCCGAATTCCTTCAGACCGGCCAGGGCCACTTCCTTGCCGATCTCATTGATGCTTCGACCTTCGGCCTTGATGCCGTAAACCGCGGCCATGGTTTTCAGCTTGTCTTCATTCTTGATTTTAAAATCGCTGTGAGAATCGGTGGCGGCCATGAGCAAGGCCTGGCAGATATCTCGCCCGTGATCGGAATGGGCGGCGGTACCCGCCGCGATCATCCGGACCAGGTTGCGGGCGGCAATGGTATCGGCATCCGCCCCGCATACGCCTACCTGGGGCCCTTCCCCGAACGGATCGATGCGGCAGGGACCCATGCTGCACACACGACAGCAAAGCCCCATGTGCCCGAAGCCGCACTGAGGCTGCATGGCCTCATACCGGTCCCAAACCACATCAATTTTTTCCTTGCGTGCTTTTTCAAGCATGGCCTGCGAGGCCCTGTCCGGAAACTTCAATGTTTCAGTCATTTTTGAGTTCCTGTCTGATTCTGCTGAGAAAATCCGCCAACGCCGCGCTGACATCGTCACCCACCGGCCCGCCGGCGTAATCGATGAGCGTCTCGGAATATGGTAAAACACACCAGGGTTCCGTCCGGATCTCCGACCGGATTCGTTCCAGATCCTGCGGGCTGCGAACGCGGTTGGCGACCACCGCCATCTTTTTCAGCCCCAGATCAGAGCTTAATTTTTTGATGCGGGTGAAAGTCTGCAGGCTGGCCGAGGTGGGTTCTACAACCACCGCCAATAAATCCACAAACTGAGCCGTGCCCCGTCCCAGATGTTCAATGCCCGCCTCCATGTCCATGATGAGCACCTCGTCGCGTTGAAGCAACAGATGGTTGATCAGCTGCTTCACCATGACATTTTCGGGACAGGCGCACCCGCTTCCCCCTCTCCGTATGGTGCCCATGACCATCAGTTTGATGCCGTCTATTACCGCCGCGAAGCGATCCGGAATATCATCCACGCGGGGATTGAGTTGAAAATAAACCGCCGCTTTCCCCGGCTCGGCCCCAACTCTCTCTGTAATGAGCTCTTTGAGTTCCACCAGCGGGGTGATTTCCAAATCCTGGGGTATACCCAACGCCCTGGCCAGGTTGGCGTCCGGATCCGCATCGACTGCGATGACCTTCAAACCCTGCTGGCGGAAAGCCTTGGCCATAAGCGCTGACACAGTGGTTTTCCCCACACCCCCTTTTCCGGATACGGCCAATTTCAGGCAATATGGCTCGCTCACAGCCTGCGGCGGATCAATTTTGTTTTTCTGCACTGCCAATCCGGTTTGCACTGTCTTCGGACAACCCTGCTTCCTTCATGATAACAGGGGTAATGCTTTCCCACATGACGGGCATGAGATGTATTCCCCTGACCCCGGGGATCTCCCGAACGGAACGAATGATCTCCACGGCCATGCGCACGCCCTCTTCTTTGGGATCGGAGGCCTCCTGCATTCGAGTGATATAGGACGAGTCGATCCGCACGCCCGGGACTTCTTTTTTCATGTACAATAAAGCCTGAGCGGATTTTACGGGCATGATGCCGGCAAAAATGGCCGTTTGTTCATGGAGGCCCATTTCTACCACATTCTTCATCCATAATGTAAACCGTTCCAAATCAAACACGGGCTGGGTCTGGATGAAATGCGCTCCGGCGCGGATTTTTTTCTCCAGGCGGATGAGGCGCATCTCGAACGGATCGGCAAAAGGATTGGCTGCGGCGCCGATGCAGAAGGAGGGCGGCGTTTTCATTTCCTCGCCCGACAGGAAAAATCCCTGGTTCATCCTGGCTACGGCGGCCACAAGCTGGATGGAATCCAGATCGAAAACGGGCCGCGCTTCGGGATGGTTCCCGAATTTCTGATGATCCCCCGTAAGACAGAGCACGTTTTCGATCCCCAGCGCCCAGGCGCCGAGCAGGTCGCTCTGAATGGCGATCCGGTTGCGGTCCCGGCAGGTCATTTGAATAATGGGATCCACCCCTTGGTCAATCAGAATTTTTGCCGAGGCAATGCTCGACAATCTGACGATCGCGGTCTGGTTGTCCGTGACGTTCACCGCATCCACGATGCCTTTAAAGTGAACTGCCTTTTTGCGGATCGCGTCTCCGCTGGCGCTCTGGGGCGGTCCAAGCTCACCGCAGGCAAGAAACCGCCCGGATTTAATTTTATCTTTCAGTGTCATCTGTGGAGGGTGCTTTCTTTATTTCGCTTGACTTCTTTACAAACAGAACAGGCGGATCGATGCGCTTCAGGAACACATTCAGCCAGGCGGAGGTGCCTTCAAGTTCCCAATTGTGTATTTTCTTGATCGGGTACAGAAGGGGCATCCGATGGAGCAGTTTCGACCTCTTGTGAATCCTGTACCAGATGCATTTTCGCTCCGGATAAACCTCGCAGGTGCCGTCTTCCCCGGTTCCTCCGCACGGGCCGTTCCGGAGTCGTTTCGGGCAGCGCTGGCAACAGATGAATCCGGTCGATGAAAGCAGGCATTCGCCGCATTGCTGGCACCTGAACACGGGGACTTTGACCACATCCTCGAAAAATCTCAGGAAATGCGTAATCTTGCGCTCTTTTGGAGAAATCTTCCTGCCCTGCAACGTCGTAAAATCGCTTTCCATTGTCTCTTTCCGGTTAAAACATTATGAGTAAAACTGCATGACCCGTGCGACGATTTCCACTCCGTCCAGGCGCAGGATGTCTTTCAGGCACTGCAAAGCCGGATGATCCTCTCCGAGCATGGAGTAATTCCGTTTCACGGATCCGATGACCATGTTCAGGCCCAGCGGCATGGCCAGGGTGAGAAAGGCGCTCTCCAGCGGGCCTTTGACGGGAGAGCCGTCCGCGCGCGTGGAGGGCAGCATGACCGTGAAATTGCTGAGCCCCACGGACATGTTCACGCCCTTCAAGTCCGAGTCCTGATGAATCAGCCGCATGGAATCCACAAGCCGTTTGAAATTGCCGTGCGTATCGCTGCCGATGGGCATGATCCCTGGATCCAGAATGCACTGGTCGTTCGTAAAATCCGGAATCCGTTCCGAGGCGATCCGCACGAATTTCCTCGCGGTTTGATGGGTCGCGTCCGCGGTCAGGTTCATCCTGGCGCCGCCCGCCTCACCCGCGTCCTCCGTGGCCAGAAGAATGGGAATAAAGGGCTTTACGGCGTACAGGTCGAACATCTCCTGCCGCGACATGGAGATTGAGTTGAGAATCGGTTTCCGGCCGTTCGCAAGGTCCGGATCATACGCGTCAAGTCCGGCCTCGGCGATGGCCGCGTCGGGCGTGTCAATGGACAGGGGTTTTGAAGTGGCGCGCTGGATCCGTTTCACCAGTTCCGCCTTGAATGCGGGAGACCGCCTGCCCACGTTCACGTCGATGTACGCCGCGCCCCGTACATCCTGAAACCTGGCCAGCGCCACGATTTCATCCAGATTGTGATCCTCATACAACCGGTGGGTCGAGGGCACTGAATCGTTGATGGATTCTCCGATGATCTTCAGGCCTTCAATGGACATACACGGCTGCGTTCTATTGGATCGATTTTTGTGATTTTCTTAACGGCATTCATCATCATCGTAATGCTTATGGAATAACCGATTGTTTTTAAAGATTCGCATAATTTAGCCCTTTCAATGGTCATATGCAAGTATTTTTATCTGCCGGCCGTGTTCCGATTTCGTATTAAGTATGATTTAAAATTCAATCATTAGCGTCCGGTTTTATGAGAAATGCACAGTGCATAACCATATAAAATATAAATTATTATGAACGCAAGAAACCCGGGATCGATTTGAAATAAGGTCTTACAATATTGCCATTTCTTCAGGCAATACAACCATAAGGAGGATAGATCGATGGGAGATTTTTATTTAGGACTCAGTAATGCAGTTTATGCGTGTGATTCAATCCTGCGCTCCGAGAATACCGGCCGTGTTCAGAAAAATGACGGTTGAGTGACAAATAAAACCAGAACACCTAAGTTTTTTATTTATTTGTCACTCAATCGTTACCATCTTATTTGTACGATCAGAACCGTGGCCAGCAGCGCTGCGTTGTACGAGTTTTTTGCGGAGACTGCCGGAAAAACCGAGAACATGAACCGTGTTTTTCATTCGTCATTCTCTGAATGGATTTTTCGGTTCATGAATCGAATCCGGAGTTTCGGGTTCCGGGTTCCGGGTTCCGGGTTCCGGGTTCCGGGTTCCGGGTTCCGGGTTCCGGGTTCCGAGTTCCGGGTTCCGAGTTCCGAGTTCCGGGTTCCGGGTTCCGAGTTCCGAGTTCCGAGTTCCGAGTTCCGAGTTCCGAGTTCCGAGTTCCGAGTTACGGGTTATGAGTTGCAAGTTACAAGTTGAAAGTTTCAGGTTATCGGTGATGGATTATGGGTGATGGGTTCCGAATTACGACTTACGACTCACGTCTTACGATTCACGTAGCACGTATTCCGATTCCCGGCTTGGTCAATCTTTGATATATAGGAACCGTTTCACCTTGTTCGTGGGCGTGAGTTCGAAGGATTCCTTCTGCCAGACCATCCGGTGGAT
>Ga0315274_10003842_pt1 | contig 22285 bp, 29 predicted proteins | sample YL17G02_20_MG_FD_203700 | JGI IMG/M metagenome (GOLD analysis project Ga0315274, IMG submission 203700) | Sediment microbial communities from Yellowstone Lake, YNP, Wyoming, USA - YL17G02_20 | ecosystem: Environmental > Aquatic > Freshwater > Lake > Sediment | place: USA: Wyoming | collected...
AAGAGCGCCGGCAAGCTGACGTTTGTCAGGCTGGAGCAGGAAATAGGCAGCTCGCCGGCCCGCAAGGCCGGGCCGAAATCTTTGAAACCTTTGAAGGATCGGAAGGCGGCGCTCGATGCCAAGCGATTGAGCCAGGTCCTGATCGATTTGAAAGAGAAGGTCGAGAAAACGTCCGTCGGGAATATCACTTACGACGATAAGGCCACGATGGTGATGGCTATGGTCGCATATGAGGGCAACTGCTCGATAGGCTACGAAATCGAAGGGGGTCTCGATAAGGAGATTGCCCGGCTTGCCGATGATAAGGACCGCGGGCGGGCCTTCGACCAGGCCCTGGAATATTTGTGGCGATCGTTCAAGCCGACGCTGAAACAGTCGCTGACGTACGCGGGGCCGATCGAGCAGACGCCGAAGCAGTATATCAAGAATGCCGAGCGGATCGCCGGGCTAATCGGGGCGGACCTGAAGGCGATGTTTGCTGATGTCTCGAAACAGAAGGGATTTACCGAGCCCAAGAGCTGGAAGGCCCTGGCCGCCGATGGGACCGAGAAGAATGTAAAAGACAAAAAGAAAAAAGGCAAAAAAATATCAGCCACAGAGGACACAGAGGTCACAGAGAATGGCTAAGAAACAAATATTACAGGTACGGATATGTGAAGCAAAACCAAATAAGATGTTCACGGAATTGCAGACGAGTTTAATTCGTTTCTTGATTTATAACCAGGCTATCAAATGTGCGCGGTGTGGGAAAAAGAAGAAACGAATGTGGACAATGCTGTGCCAATTCCGGGCACAGAACTTCGGTAATTTATTACTCGATGATGGCGGCATGTCGTTCGCACCGCTAACTCCCGTTTGCGACGATCATCCGGTGGGGCCAGATAAGTATAAAGAGGCAAAAGTAAAAAAAGAGGCCGACCCGTGCTCGAACTGTCCCGAAGAATGCGAGATTTGAAAATATCTGTGAAAATCTGTGGTTAAAATTTGAGATTTGAAATTTGAAAAATAAAAATTCGAAAGGAGAAACAAAATGGCCGAGAAAAAAGAGATTAAAAGATCGCTCGAAAGCCTTGTGAATGATTTTTTTCAGAAGCTGGCCAGGCAATTGGCGGGCTGGCTGGAACTAGGAGAATTGTATATAAAGATCATAAGTGAATATCCTCAGCAAGGATCGCCCTTGGCGTTATATTAAAAAACTCTGTGTCCTCTGTGTCCTCTGTGGCTGAAAGTCAATGAAAAATCGTAAATCGTCAATCATAAATCGAAAATCCCTGACCGCCGTTGCTGTCAAGAGTCTCGGCTACGAGTGCGAGAACCTCACGGCGGCGGATGACGCCAGCGGTCTCGGCATCACCCTGGCCGGCCTGTTTAGGTACAAGAAGTATGCGAAATTGAAGGCCGCCTGGCAACGTGGGCAGTTTTTGCGGAACCTTAAGGCCCTGGCCGGGGTAGTAGAGACGGTCTCGGAGGCGGCCCGGAAACTGGAGCTTTCATCGGGGCAGGAGCTGAGGGACATTCTCGATACCGATATTGAGGCAGCCAATATATGGAACCAGACCAGGCTCGATACGAAGATCAAGGCCCGCGAGGGCCTGATTGCCGCGGCGGCCGAGGGCAACCAGGCGGCGATCCGGGCGATTGAGAACTATCTTCGAGACGACCAAAGGCCGGCGGCGGGCGGGGCGGACTTTCACAAACTGATCCAGAAATCAGTGGCGGACCTGTTCGACGTGGACCGGCTGACCGTCCGGAACTGGACGGACCGGCACAACTGCCCGCGGAACACGGATGGAACGTTCGACCTGGCGAGTGTTATACGCTGGTGGAAGGATTTCGAGAAGCGCAAGAGCGGCACGCACGTGGAGGCCTCCGACAAGCTGCGCGACCTGAAGGCGGAGGAAAAGAAACTCGACCTGCTCGAGCGCCAGCACAGTCTATTGGACCGCGAGGAGGTGATCGCGGGCCTGGTCGCCCGGGCCCAGAACATGGTCGCGGCGTTCAATTATAAGAGGCGGGAATTGGCTAACATGGTCCACAACCAGACTATCGAGGGCGTCGAGGACATCCTGGGCCGGTTCTTCGAGGACCTGCAGAGGCAGCAGCTGGAGGTCCCTGAGTTTCTGGAGCTGCCGGAGGCGGCGGCGGAGAGACTGAAGGAATGTTTTGAACTGCTGGGCAGCAATTTATGAATTACGATTTATTATTTACGAATTGAAAGGCGGTGACATTAAATGGGTTATCGATATGGTTCGAAAAAATATTGTAAAAAAATAGATCATAACGTTGAAAAACTACGCAAATCCGCAAAAATATTACGAAAAGCTGTAGAACAGGATGACCCAAATCCTATAGGGAAAACAATGTTGGGGATTCTCGATTTGCTCGTTGAGTTAGAACAAATTGTTAAGGACGAAATCAAATCTCAAGACGATTCAGATAATCGAAAATTGAAAATCGCAAATCGTAAATGACAAAATGGTCGCTATAAATCAAAAATCGCAAATCGAAAATCGTAAATGGCACGTTCTTCCCCTTCAGCCGGAAGAGCGGGACATCCTCCGGCCCCGCCAGCGGCCGTCGCTGGTGGACTGGATGGAGGCCAATTACTTACTGGTCGGGGGCACCTCGGCGATCGAGGGCCCGTGGTCGAGGGAATATACGCCTTATTTCGTGCCGATCGGCGAGTGGTTCAGCGATACGACTACGCGGGAGATATGGATCCTTGCCTGCGCGCAGTCGGGCAAAACGACGTTCGGCACGGGCGCCAACGGGTATATAGTCGAATGCTCGCCCGGCCCGACGCTGCTGATAATGCCGACCAAGGACGATGTGAAGAACCGGGTCGAGAGCCGGATCCGGCCGATGTTCGCGGCCAACGAGGACCTGCTTCGCCATTGCGGCGGCCGGGTTCGGAATATCTATATCGGCAAGCAGACGGTTTTCGATAATATGATCCAGTACATCGGATGGCCGACTACACCGCAGGCGCTCGCCGATAAGCCGTGCTGCTATATTATCGCCGATGAGACGGGCAAATACCCGCCGTTCGTCGGGGTCGAGGCCGACCCGATCTCGCTAATGAGAAAACGGCAGAGATGGTTCAAGGGCCGGAGCAAGCTGCTGGGAATGTCCACGCCCGTCACTGTCGACGATATGACGGACCAGGAATGGTCGCGCGGTGACTGCTGCCAGTGGTGGGTCGCCTGCCCGCACTGCCATAAGTGGCACCAGGTAGAATGGGAGAATGTGCTGATCGATCGCAAAGAGGACAATACATGGTACGCCGAGAGCGCTTACGACCGGGGCGACCGGGCCCGGTACGTATGCCCGCAGTGCAAAGGCCACTGGAACGAGGAGGACCGCTGGCGGGCGGTGCGGGGCGGCAGGTACGTGCCGGGCGACTGCCGGCTGGATGAGGATGGGCGGCTGATCGGCCAGGTGAGGCCGACAAGCTACCGGAGCTGCCGGATCCACGCCCTGATGCTGCACCCGATGGTCGAGACGGTCAATAGCCTCGTGGTCGAGTTCGTCCGGGCCCAGAAGGCAAAGGCGATGGGCAATATCCAGCCTTTGAAGGACTTTTGGAACTCCCAGTTGGCCCGGCCGTGGCGGGAGGATAAGGCGACTACTGATATCGAGGTCCTGAAAAGGCACATCGGCAAATACCCGGCGATGAAGGTCCCGGTGGGCGTTCAGATGATCACGGTGGGCCTGGACGTCCAGCTGGACCACGTTTATATGCGTGCGATCGGCTGGGGTTATTTGGGCGAGTTCTGGAGCATATTCGACGCCCGGATCGAGACGGGGCCGACAGAGCGGGTGGAGAATTTGGAAAAGCTGATCCCGTACCTGGTCATGCGGTTCGAATTGATGGAGGATGCCGACAAGGTCATGCGGATCGCACTATCGGCAATCGACCGGCAGTACAACGCCGATGCGGTGGATGCGTTCTGCGTCCGGTGCGCGGCGGCCGCGCCGATCATACCGGTAATGGGCGATGACAAGCTGGCCAAGCAGACCTGGACGGTGGGCAAAACGGCGGGCGGAAGATTGAAGCTGTACCGCCTAAATGTCACCGCCTATAAGGACGCCCTGCACCGCGGCTATTTCGAGTCGGCCGTTCCCGGCGCCGGGTACGGCCACCTTCACGCGGGCACGGATTACGCGGTGATGGAGCAATTGACTTCGGAAAAGAAGATCATCGAGCGGCACGGTGACCGGATAAAGTGGATCGGGTGGGTCCCGAAAAAGCCGGGCCTTGCCAACCACTACTGGGACTGCGACGTTTACGCCCGGGCGGCGGCGGACATCGCGGGCGTGTGGAACCTGCCGGACCCGTCGGCGGCGAAGATCGAGATCGGCCCGTTCGGCCGGCCGGTGGAACGAAAGGCGATAAGGACGAAGTATTAGCCACAGAGGGCACAGAGGTCACAGAGAAAAAGATTTGAGATTTGAGATTTGAAAGGCGGTGACATTGATGGAATGGAATATAAGCAAAAAATGGGACCTCGGCATTTACTATATGGGGTTCAGGTACGGGCTGATCGGCTACGCGGTTCAGGACAGGCCCTTATTTCTCCAGGTTGACTTATACATACTGCCGTTCTTTTGCCTGCAATTTTTCAAGATCAAGAAAGGTGATCGGGAAATATACGAGCACGCGAAAAAATACTGGAACTCAGGGAAATAAAAGGATTTGAGATTTGAGAATGGTAGCCACAGAGGACACAGAGGACACATAGAAATGAATAGAAATGAAAAACAGCAGAGGTTTTTCAAGGCCAGAGCTATCAAATTTAACCGGAAACTTAATTTTATGGGCGAAAAGGTTTTAGAGCCGGCCAACTTTTCAAAATTGATGATTGAGGGGAAATGCCTGCTGACGTTTATAGCAATTGATTGCTTAAACAGGAAAACGACAAGAACGAAGTATTGACGAGTTTCGATGTGAGCGAAGTATTAGCCGCGGATTACGCAGATTAACGCAGATGAACACAGATGATAAAAAACAGAAGAGAAATAAATCCTTCAAGCGATGTTGACAAGATTGAATGGGATTGTGTTATTTGTGATGAAAAATATAGACCAAATTTTCAATATCATGAGTGTGACCCTAAAAAATTATCAAGATTTAACGCTGGAAAAAAAGCTGCTGAAACAAGAATTGAAAATAACGGATATTGGTTTCTGGAATTAAATTTTGCGGCCGCATTAGAGGAATGTGCTGAAATGTTCAAAGGAAGAATATAAAAATCAGTGTAAATCTGTACTACAATCTTTCAACTTCTTGTTTTTTATGCGTGTTTTTTGAAACAGTCAACTGTAACCTATTTATTTGTAATATCTTATGAGTTTTTTTTCAAAAAGGAACTTTCGGCTTTTGTTTTTCGCCGTAGTCCGCTTTTCGCCGCCTTCACCAAAAGCTGAGGCGGTGAAAAGAAAGGCGGAGGCGAAAAACATTCGCCGGATTCGCAAGAGCCGATCTTTGATCTTTTGGTTGCGGCCAAGGGCGAAGCCCGAGGCCGCGCTGGGTTAATCTGTGGTTAAATGAATAATTAAAACTTTTTGGAGTTAGAATCATGGAAGATAAGAAATCGAAAAACGAAAATCGCAAGCCGGAAATCCGGTACTCGTTCCCGACGGTCAGCTCGTGCCCGCGGTGCAGGGGGACCGCGACGCGGGCGACCTCGACGCAGGGCCGAGTTCAATATCGAAAATGTATGGCCCCGGTCTGCCAGAAACGTTATACTGTTATCGGAACGGAAATAAAAAAACGAAAGGAGAAAACAGATGTCGAAAAAAACAGAGATTCAGAAAATAAAAGAATCGCCGACACCGGCGGAAAGGCGGATGGAACTAATGGCCAGCCTGGCCAGACACCCGGAGCTGACGGCTAAGTTGGCCGAGGCGATCGGGACGGACCACTTCTTTATCACGGTAAGCTGCCAGCTCAAAAGGCCCGGCGACCCGAACGATCTGCAGCACTTCTGGAGCCGCGTTCATTACCCGGTCAACGATGTCCTGCCGAGCCTGAAGCATATAGCCGGCAATTTCGCAGCGAAGGAAATGCCGAACGCCGAGATCGAGGGCGAAGGCTGGCACTGAGGGGATTTGAGATTTCAGATTTCAGATTTGATAATATTTAGCCCCCAGGCCCGTCCTGGGGGTTTTTTTATGAAATTCTTTACAACATTGTAAAGAATTTGCGGTTTAGGGAAGGAATCGGGTGTTTTTGCTTTGCCGGGAAAACTTGCGCATAGTCGAATAGGGATATATGATTATTTGAGATTTGAAATTTGAGGGCTCGAAATGGTTCGGTAAAAATTAATTAACGGGCAGATGGATAATCGCCGACGGGCGGTTTTCCATCGAAAAAGAATATTAAACGGCAAGTTGGTGCCAACTCACTGACTTGCCGTTTTTTATTTGCCCGCCGAACGAATCAAAAATCTCAAATCGAAAATCGAAAATCAGGAATCGACTATGGCACTAACCTCGACATCGACTTTGAACGATGCACTGGCGCAGTATAACGACAACCTTTCCTGGGACGGTGATATAACAAAGGCCACGGCCGCCCTTGCCGCGATCCGCTGGCTGGTAATCAACCGGCCGAAAATCATTGCAACCAACGACCGGAGCGTCAATTTCGAGATCCTCTTCGCCGAGCAGGCAAAGCTCGAGCAGTACGTTTCCAAGTTCGGCACCGGCGTCAACCGCAGCAGCTTCGTGAGGGGGCGGATGCTGACATGAAAAAACAATCCTCATCATCCCGGCCGATCGTCATCGAGCAGCACAAGGGCTATTACGGCTCGTTAGGCTACCGGTCGGTGATTGTGGCGACGGGCGAGGGCCGAAGCTATACATCGTATCCCGGCTCGGCCCACGAGGAGATGGACCGGAAGAACCTGATCGCCCAGTCGCGGGAGTTCATGCGCGATAACGCGATCTACAAGGGCATGATCGACCGGATGGTCGACTATATCGTCGGCAACGGCTTCGAGCTGCAATTATCCGGCGGCGATAAAGAGTCGCTCGCAAAGACCGAGGGACTTTGGCGAGACTTCAACCGCAGGCCCGAGATCCGCAATTTACTGTCCGGGTCGATGGTTGCCAAGATGGTGCTGAGGGAAGTGCTCGTGGCCGGCGATACGGCGATCCTGAAAACCGACCAGGGTCTGATCCAGCATTTCGAGGCCGAGCAGATCGACAGCAGGCGGACGAAGGACAAGTCGGGGGCCTTAGTCAACGGGATCGTTAAGAATGAGTTCGGCCGGCCGGTGAAATTCAATTTGTGCCCGTGGAAAAGTTATTCGGTAGATATCACTAACGGCAAGAGCGTCGATGCGACCGAGGTATTGTACCTGACAAATCCCGAGCGGCCCAGCCAGGTCCGTGGCGTCCCGGCGTGCCAGGCCTCGTTCCCCATGCTGCACAGGATCAACGATGTCTGCGACAGCGAGGCGATCGCGTGGCAGCTCCTGGCCCGGATTGCAATCTCGATCGAGCGGGAGGGCGGGCCGGAAATGGCGTACACCGAATCGAAGGAGGATACGGACAAGTCGGCCGAGGAGCTGGAGGGCAACCTGGCCACGAGAATAACCGAGATGGCTTACGCCCTTATTTTCCACGCCAGGCCGGGCGAGAAGATAACGGGGGTCGAGCGGAACATTCCCGGGCAGAACTTCGGCGAGTCGGTAAGAACGTTCCTGCGATTATTGGGCCTGCCGATCGGGCTGCCGCTGGAGCTGATCCTTTTGGACTGGACGAAATCCAATTACTCGCAGAGCCGCGCCGTCCTGGAGCAGGCGTTCGAAACATTCCTTGGCTGGCAGCAGATAATCGAGGATTTTTATTACCGGCCGCTCTTCGAGTGGAAATTGGAAACGTGGAAAAAGAACGCCCTCGTTCCCGCCGACTCCGATTTCAAGGTCGAGTGGATCAAGAAGACTTTCCCCTGGATCGATCCCTTGAAGGAGGCCCAGGCCTACGCCACGCAGGTCGAGCGGGCCTTCACAACCCATACGCGGGCATGCAAGAGCCTGAATCTTGACCAGCAGGAGGTGACCGAACAGCGAGGCAAGGAGATATCGGCCGCGATCAAAATAGCCCAGGGTATCGAGAAGGATACGGGCGTCAAGGTCCCGTGGGAATACTTCGCCGGAATCAAGCCGGGCGTGGATAAGAAAGAGACGGCCGGCCCGGCGGAGAAAGAAGAGGGTGACACTATCGATGAAAATGGAGACAAACAGGATGAATAATATGTTTCTCGCCCAGTTCCAGTCGAGCAAGTGGTCCGCTGATCCTATTTTCCTCGAATCGTTCATCAGGCGGCTGGCCGGCCTGAAGGTCACCGAGTCGATCGCGGCGATCGAGGTCGCCGCCCGGCCGAGGTCGTACAACGTAATCAACGGCCGGGCCGTGATAAATATCAGCGGAGTCCTTCTCAAGACCGTGCCGGCCTGGCTTAGGTTCTGGGGGATCGAGGCTACGGGGTACGATGAGATACAGGCCCAGCTCGGCCAGGCGCTCGCCGATACCTCGATCGACGGGATTCACTTGCAGGTTTCCTCGCCGGGCGGGATCGTGGACGGCCTTATCGATACGGCCGATGCGATCTTCAACGCACGCAGGAATAAGAAAGTCACCGCGACCATCGAGGATCTCGGGGCTTCGGCCGCTTACTGGCTGGCCAGCCAGGCGGCGACGATCGGCGCCGGCAGGACGACCGAGGTCGGGTCGATCGGGGTCTATACCGTGTATTACGACTATTCGAAGGAGGCGGAGGATCTGGGGATCAAGGTTGTGCTGATCCGGTCGGGCGAGCACAAGGGAATGGGCGTGCCGGGCGCGGAGATAACGGCCGGGCAGATCGCCGCGGTACAGGCGAATATAGATGCAATCGCGGACCAGTTCGTCGATTCGGTCGCCAGGGGCCGGGCGATGGAGGCCGGCGAGGTCCGCAAGTTGGCGACGGGCCGGCTGTGGATCGCCGAAGATGCGAAAAAGCTCGGACTTATCGATATCGTGACAAATGCAAGTCAGCAAAGCAGCTCGAACAATATTCAATCATTAGGAGATAAACAGATGGAAACAGTAAACACAACGGCTCAGCCGGACATTGAAAAAGTGAAGAACGAATCTTCGGCCGCGGCCGTTACGGCTGAAACGGAGCGAATGAAGGCGCTGAGCGGGGCTTTTCCGGATGACCCGGAATTCGCAATCAGGGCGTTCACATCGGGCAAAACTATCGAGCAGGCCAAGGCGGACTATTGCGACGTCCTGCGGGAAAAGATCAGGAGCAGGGACAATCAAAAACCGCCGGTTGTCAATCAGAAACCCGCCGGCGCACCGCCGATAGCAAGTGGTGACACGGACGGTGCCGGTGCGGGCGACTTCATGGCGGAGGCCAGGGCGATGGCGGAGGAAAAACACATCACCGTCACCGAGGCGATGAAGAAACTCAACCGAAGCAATCCCCGGCTGCACGAGCAGTTCGTGCAAAGATGCGAAGCCGATGGAATGGCAATGTACGGACGGGCCGGGTAAATCGCCGGCGATTTGTGATTTCAAATTTGAGATTTGAAATTTTTAAGACAGGCACCCGGCAGGGCCGGGATGAAAGGCAAGGTAAATTATGTCGACACAATCAGACAGCCCAAAGTCGTTCCTCGCGGGCGAGGCGATCGCGGCGTTCCTGCGGGTCAAGGCCAACGGCCGGACGGTGTACTTAGCCGATGCGACCGATTACGGGATCGGGGTCTCGCAGATAGGCGTGGCCATAAGCGTTTATGTCCCGGTCCGGCTGGACAGCCACGGAGGCTCATCCAAGATGACGGCCTCCGGCGCGGTATTGGCCGGCAGGAAGGTCTACGCCGCGGCAAGCGGGAAGATCGCGGCGACGGGGACACTGCTGATAGGAACGGCCCTTGATGCGGCCAGCGGCAACGGCAGCGTTATCGAGGTACTGCCTCATTTGGGCTTAAAACAGTCGAGCTCATCGTCCAGCTCATCGAGCTCCTCAAGCTCCAGCTCCTCGCTGTCAAGCAGCTCGGAATCGTCCAGCTCGTCGAGCTCGTCAAGCTCCAGCAGTTAAGTGACATGGAAAAATTTAGATTAAGGAGATAATCATGGCGACACAGAGTGACAGTCCCAAGTCGTTCCTCGCGGGCGAGGCGATTGCGGCGTTCCTGCGCGTCAAGGCGTACGGCCGGACGGCTTACCTGGCCGATGCAACCGATTACGGAATCGGGGTCGCGCAGATCGGCGTGGCCATCAGCGTGGATGTCGAGATCCGCCTGGACAGCCACGGGGGATCGTCCAAAATGACGGCCTCCGGGGCGATATCGGCGGGTGCGAAGGTCTACGCGGCGGCAAGCGGCAAGATAGCCGCGACGGGCACGCTGCTGATAGGCACGGCCCTGGATGCGGCAAGCGGAAACGGAAGCGTTATCGAGGTCCTGCCCCACCCGGGGTACCAGCAGTCGAGCTCATCCTCGTCGAGCAGCTCCAGCTCGTGACGTTCGGGGAAATGAAAAAAACAGGGGCAATGAAAAAGAAAAGTTTCTTTTAAAGGAGTAAAAAAATGATTCAGAAAAGCACACACGCGGTCCCGCGTATGGATTTGGGCGAGGCCTTCCACGAATTCTCGGCCGAGGGCATGCGGTTTATAGCGATGGACATCCTGCCGAGAAAGCCGTTGGGGAAAAAGGCGGCCACGCTGAGCGTTACCAAGCGAAAGAACCTGACGATACCCCAGACCAGGCGGGCGAACGGGGCGACCTACGGCCGGATCGAATGGTACATGGACGACCTGGCGTACAGCTGCGTGAACCACGGCCTGGAAGGGCAGGTAACCGATGAGGACGTCGAGAACTACAAGACCGATTTCGACGCCGAGCTGGAAAAGACGCAGGGCATTAAGCTCAAGATGCAGTTGGCCCGGGAAAAGAGGGTCAAGGAGCTCGTTTTCAATACAACGACCTGGCCGTCTGGCACGGCGGCCCTTTATACCGACAATTCATCCGCACCCTGGGACGCCGCGGCCTCCGATATCATCGGCCAGCTCAGGGCGGGCCAGGAAAAGGTCAGGGCCAATACGGGCAGGAAGCCGAACACGCTTATCATCGGCGAGGGCGCTATGAACAATATGTTGGCCAATACGGCGCTTATCGCGAGGTTCCCGGGCATCCCCGTGCTTACCGAGCAGATATTCCGGGGCAGGATGGCCGACCTGATCGGGATCCAGAACCTGCTCGTCGGCCAGGCGGTCTACAACACGGCGGACGAGGGCCAGGACTTTACGGGCGGGGATATCTGGCCGGACGACTACGCGATGCTGGCCGTATTGGGCACCGAGTCCACGCCGATGGTCGAGGGGCACCTTGGCCGGACCATTATCTGGGACCAGTACACCGCGGATATCGAGTACATGGAGAGCTACCGCGAAGAGCAGACGGAGTCGGAAATCATCCGGTGCAAGGAATACATCGATGAGAAAATCTTCGATGCGTATTTCGCACACCTGATGAAGATCGACGCCTGAGCGATCTGAAATTTGAGATCTGAGATTTGAATATGTCGGATGTATTCGACGATACACTGGCCGCGGCGGCGGGAAGTTTCTTCCTGCTGCCCGGCTGCGAGACTGTGACTTATTACCCGGTCTCGGGAACGGCCCGGAAAATAAGCGCCGTGATCACCAGGTCCGAGCCGGGCAAGATGCCGGCGATCAACGCTCTTGTAATGAACAGTCAGACCGGGGGCATATCGAGCGAGCTGGTCGATACCGGCGGGGATAAGATCGAATGTGCAAAACGGGCCGGGGCGCCGCCGAAGCTGCTCCGCATAACGGAGATCATCAACCAGGATGCGGGGCTGATGCTGCTGGCGGCAAGTTGAAAATTTGAAATTTGAGATTTGAGATTTGAGAATGTTCGAGATCCGTTACGACAATAAGAAGATCAAAAGGCTCGAGCGAGAGCTTGCCGGGTTCCCCCGCAGCAGCCTGCCTAAGGTAATGAGCCGGGGCCTGAACCGGACTGCGAGCGAGGCGAGGACGAAGGTCGGCCGGATGATCTCGCAGGAAACGGGCTTGAAGGTCAAGACCGTCCGGGACCGCGTGTCACTCGTGCGGGCGAGCTATACCAGCTGGCGGTCGATAGTTAAGATCAGCCGCAGAAGAATTCCCCTTTATAATTTTTCGGCCAGGCAGACGGGCAAGGGGGTCACGTACAAGAAGGGCGGCACGCGGGTACTGATCAGGCACGCGTTCGAAGCGACGATGAAAAGCGGCCATACGGGCGTTTTCCACCGGGCAAGGCACATGCTGAATATCGGCCATTTCGTGCCGATGGTGAGTAAAAAATCGAAAGAGGCGATTTACGAACTCAAGGGTCCATCTCTCGGCCAGGTATTTGTCAGTGCCCAGGACCGGGCGGATGCCATCTACCGGGAATCCATGCAGCGTCTGGAAAGGAATATTCACGACCAGGTCAATCTTATCCTGAAAGCGAGGCTGCCGGCATGAGCGATTCTATAATCGAGCAGATTGCCGTTAAGATAACGGCCTTAGTCGATGCGGTCACCGTCGCAAACGGGTTCCACCAGACCCTTACCGCGGTAAGGCCCAAGCGGATCCACCTGGAAGGTGACATCAATACCGACCTTACGGTAATCGTCGAGCAGGATGCGGAGGCTGTTATCGAGGAGGACTCGAATACCGTGGTAATCTGGCGTCAGGGTTTCGCATTGCAGGCCCTGGTGATCGATTCGGACGATGCGACCGCGGCGATCGATACGCGGCTCAACCAGGTCCGGAGCGATATCGAAAAGAAGCTGATGACCGGGGATAACTGGCAGTTGGACGGCCTGGGCGAAATTCTTCTCAAGAGCGCGGAAAAATTCATAGCCGACCCGCAGGTCGCGGGGATCTCGGTAAATATAGATGTGCTGTACGAAGTCAATAAAGCGGATCCTTATTCGCAGGCATAAAGGAGAAAAAAATGGATTTATACGGATGGACATTAACCGGATCGGTGAGCGGCGCGATAGGCAAGCTGACAAATTTCAGCTGGACGGGATTGAGCGAGGACGAGATCGACGTCACCAACGCCGACTCGACGGACAAGTGGAACGAGTACGAAGGAGGGTTCAAGGACCCGGGCGTGCTGTCGGCGACACTGCTGTTCCAGCCGGCACTTTTTGAGACGATATTGACCGCCTTCGCAGGGGCGAACCAGGTATGGACGCTTGCAAAAGATACCAAGACCCTGAAAGTGACCGGTCACATACGGTCGGCCTCGCTTGAGCTGCCGCTTCGCACGGCCGCGACTCACCCGATAGAGATCCGCTGCAGCGGGCTGCCCGCCTTCAACAGCAGTTTATCGTCTTCGTCTTCGAGCAGCAGCAGCTCAAGCTCTTAATTAGTTTCAGATTTGAAATTTAAGATTTGAGATTTGAAACATTTTTATAACGAAAGGAGATTTTTTGAATGGAAACATGGGCCACAAAAGAGGGGTTCTTCAAGTGCCCGGTACCCCGCGAGCGAAAGACGGTCCCGGGGCTGGGCGATATCTGGATCTACGGCCTGACTAACGCAGAGAAGGACGATTACGAGGACAAGGTCATATCCGTCAGGGCCGGAAGCAGGCAGGTGAAGCTGAAGAACGCACGGGCGGTCCTGATGTCACTTGTCGTATTCGACAAGAACGGCAAGCGGATGTTCGGCGAGGCCGATATCGGCCGGCTCTTGCTGGTCCCGGCGTTCGTGACCGACCCGGTGCTCGATATCGCCCGCAGACTCTCGGGCATGCGAACGGGTGAGGAAGAGGAATTAGTAAAAAACTCTGCGGGCCCGGGGGACGAAGAGAGCGGCTCCGGTTCCGAATCGCCGAAGCCCGGGGATGGTCGGTAGCGGAAGTGACGATGCGCCTGTCCGCATTCGAAGAGAGGCAGCTCGAGATTCTCGAATCGATAGATCCCTGGGGCCAGAAAAGGGATGATTACCGGGCGGCCAAGATCATCCAGGCCTTCCGGGGCGGCAGGATTAAGGACATCTTGAAGGAGTTCGATTTCGAGACGCCGGGCGAGCAGCCGGATGAGGATATCGAAGAAATAATTAACCGCGGATTACGCTGATTACGCAGATTCAAAAATAATAAATCGGAAATCGTAAATGAGCTTAATGACACAGGTCGGTTTGGAGTTCGTGGCCCGCGACAGTTCGAGATCGGTTATCGCATCGTTTACCGACTCGATCCATATGACCGGCAGAAGCATACAGACACTGGGGCGGAACGTACTGGCCCTGGCCGGCGTCGGCGGCGGTTTTTACATGTTGGGCAATATGCTGCGGAGCGGGGTGCGGGAGGCGGCGGCGTTCGAAAAACAGATGGCCGAGGTCTCGACCATGCTGAACGAGCAATCTATATCCCTGATGCCCCGATATACCGACCAGATCCGGGCAATGAGCAGGGAGTTCGGCGAGGGTACGGAAACGCTGTCGAAGGGTCTTTACGATATCCTTTCGGCTTCAATCGCACCTGCCGAGGCCCTCGACGTCCTGGCGGTTTCAACCAGGGCGGCCAAGGCGGGCCTGACTGATACGGGCACGGCGGCCGATGTCATTACGACAATCCTCAATTCCTACAGCCTGGAGGCGTCGAGGGCGGGCGACATTTCCGATAAGCTTTTCAATATAGTATTCCGGGGCAAGACGATCTTTTCGGAGCTGGCCCCCAATATCGGCAAGGTAGCCGCGCTGGCCGCGACGGCGGGCGAATCCTTCGACGATCTTGGCGCGGCCATAGCGACGATGACCCGGGCCGGCGTCAAGACGGATATTGCCGTGACATCGCTGCGGGCGATCATACTGAGCTTTCTAAAGCCCCAGTCCGACTCGATAGAGATGGCCCGCAAGTACGGGGTCGAGCTAAACAGCAATACGCTGCGAACTATCGGGCTGACCGGTGTTATCGAAAAGCTTAAAAAAGCCACTGCAGAGGAGCTTGCCGTCATTGTTCCTACCTCTCGCGCGATTACGGGATTCGCCGCCGCCGTGCAAAAGTCGGATGAGCTTGCGGGCGATTACGATTTGATGCTCAACTCGCTCGGTGCGACCGAGACGGCTTACCAGAAAATCGCCGCAACTTCTGCCCACCAGCTCGATCAGCTCAACCAGGAATGGATCGATATGAAAAGGGCTGTCGGCGATCTTGCAACCGGGCCGCTGATCGGGTTTTTGACGCTTGTCAGGAAGGGAGTGGAAGAGATATCGCAGGCCGTTGATAATTCGCGTAAAGCGATAGAAAATTTTAATAATTATATAACGAAGCACGGGCTGGCCTCGGCGGGTAAGCAGACTTACGGCAGTTGGGCGCCCATGCCGGAGGTTAAAGCTCCGTTGGGGCCGAGTGCTGAAGGCGCTGCAATGAAAGCGGAAATCGAGCGGCAGCAGACGCTGGCGATGATGGCCGCAATGCAATTAAAAGGATTGTCCTCCTTTCAATTTCCGGAAAGGGAGATCAAGGCGCCGGAACGCAACGCCGGATACGAATTCATCGGGCCTCCGGAGCCGGGCAAGGAATATTTGGCCGCCCGGAAAAAAATAGATGAACAGATCGTCGCCGATACCCGCGAGAAACTCACTTCGATCCGGGCGATGGACGATCTGACGCGGATGGAGAAAATCCAGAACCTCAAGGCCTACATGGCCGAGCATGCCGATACCCTGGCCGGAGTGGCGGAGGCGGAGAAACTTTTGTCGGATGAAATGGAATCTATTCTCAAAAGCCGGTCAGATGCGATGAAGGTCTATTGCGCCGAGCTGAGGGAGGACTTCCAGAGTTTGGGCCTGTATATCTCGGAGAAATTCGCCGAGGCGAGCCGGTCGATAGAGAGCGGGCTGAGCGGGGCGTTTTTAAGCCTGCGGGAAGAGGGATCGAATTTTCGCTCGTTCATGGTCAACGTATTTACTTCGATCCAGGATTCGTTCGCGAAGATGTTAGCCGACATGGCGGCCAGGGCGATGATGAATGCCGCTGTCGCCCCGGTGATGAATGTCCTGAGCGGTGTCCTGGGCGGTGCGCTCGGCAGTTTGTTTGGGGGAATCGGGAATCAAATCGGCAGCCCCAATTACGCTCCTAATTACAGCACTACATCGTCAAACGCGGGTGTACCTATACCCGAATCGATAATGACGGGCAAACTGCACGGGGGCTGGGTCCCGGAGGGTGTGCCGAGCTTTCAAGGGGGCAGGGGACTTAAATCGAATGAGATGGCGGCGATTATCGAAAAGGATGAGCTGCTGGCCCCGGCCGGCCAGGTTATCAGGTCACCGTTCAGCCGGGGTGGCTCTGCTCCGAACGTGATAATAAATAATAATACCGGCCGGCCGATCGAGCAGGATGGCCCTCCGCAGTTCGACGGTGAGAAATGGGTGGTTGCCCTGGTCGCAAAAAATATCAGCGAGGGCGGCAGTCTGAGTAAATTGATGAAGAAATAATCATGGCATCTTTTCCGACATTAACGCGGGCGGTATCACACCGGGGCTTTACCGAGACCAAGCTGATCGATCCCACCATAAGAAGCGAGTTTTCATCCGGAGCGATCAGCACGCGGGCGAGATTCTCCGGGACGGTACCGAGACTGTTCAATGTCACGTACCATCACATCTCGGCCGCCGACAAGGTCCTCCTGGAGGATTTCGAGAACAATACAAACGTAGGCGCGGTGACTTTCAACTGGACCAATATTCTGACGAGTGCCGGTTGGATAATGAGGCTGAACAGGCCCATCGAGTTCGGGCTGGAGCCCAACTGCATCGATAAATACTTCGCCAAGATAGAGATGTTCGGAACGGTGGGATCGTCGAGCTCGTCGAGCCTGTCAAGCTCTTCATCTGAAAGTTCGAGCAGTTCATCCGAATCGTCCAACTCCTCAAGCAGCTCATCCAGCGGGGGCGCTTAATAATTTGAAATTTGAGATTTGAGAGATGCCTGAAGAAATTGATAAATATATAAGTATCGAAAAGAACAAGCTGTCGAGCGGCGGCGCGTGGCTGTGGCTGCTCGATATTTATATCGACGGCGAGGACACGCTGCGTTTCGTCAATAACATCGAAAGCATCACGTACCTGGGCACGCTGTACAACAAGTGCAATTTTCAGATGAGCCCGTACGATAAAAGCGAGCCCGGCAGGCTGAGCAATATCAATCTCGAAATAACCAATACCGACCTGGTCAGGTACGTGCTGCCTTACGTCGACGATTACAACGGCCTTATCGGCTGCAATATCGTCAGGACGCCCGTCAATTCCAAATTCCTGGCAATAGACATGTCGGCCAAGAGCGAGGATTTTATCGTCACCGGCTGCTCGGCCGGCGAGGAATGGATCAGCTTTGTCCTTGGCGCCCCGAGCCCGTTGAGCCGGAGTTTTCCCGCCTCCCGGTATTTCGGCGGGTACTGCCGCTACGTCGCCAAGTTCAAGGGCGTCGAATGCGCGGCAGGGTCGGGAGCTTCCTGTAACGGCACGCCGGAAAACTGCGAGGACCTCGGCAATTTACCGAGGTTCGGCGGCCAGCCGGGACTGAGGGCCAACGCGGTACGATTCGCATGATAAAGACAGAAGACAGGATCGATATCGCCGATCTGATCGGCAAGCCCTACAAAGAAGGCGGGCGCGGCCCGGCCAATTATGACTGCTGGGGTATCTGCATGGCGGCGGCCGCCCGGGCGTCAATCGAGCTGCCGGATATCGAAGTGCCGGAAGGCAGCGAGTTGAGGGCCAAAATTATCGAAGAGCAAAGTCAAACCAGATTCAGGAGGATTGACACACCCGGGGCATATTCGATATCGCTTTTCAGGATTATCGACGATGCCAATAAGATCAAATGGCACGTTGGTCTAGTCCTTGAAAACGGCAGGGACTTTATCCATACCACGGGGAAGATGGGAGTGAATATATCATCCCTGGCGGACCCGTTATGGCGGCTGTTCCTGGAGGGTTTTTATGAATTGTCTTAAAATCATCTCGGTTGTAAACCCTTTCGATCTTTCCGACCGCAATGTCGAGAATGTCCCTTTTACCGGCCAGAATTTGTCCGATATAATCAACAAATACGCCGCCGGCATGGATGAGGTGATAGTCCACGTCAATCAGATGAAGCTCGATCCTGTCGAAAAAGAAAAATACAATCTCGCATTAAAGGCCGGGGATGAGATCGTGCTTATCCCGGCCGTGCGTGATGTGGTGGGAGCGATCGTGGCGGTCGCATCCTGGGTAGCGACGTCGGCGGGCTACGCGAGCGTCACCGCGATGCTGGTATCGACGGCGATAGCCATCGGGGTATCTATAGGCATTGCTTACCTTATCCGGGCGATCGGGTCATCCCCGGACGATGCGGAGATAGAATCGACTTCCACCTATTCATGGTCGCCTGCAACCGTACAGAGGCAGGGGACACCGGTACCGCGGCGATACGGCACGAATAAGGAATTCGGCAATATTATCGCCGCATGGCGGGCACCGGATGGGGCAGATGAGACGCTCTATACGCTGATATCCTTCGGTGATGGGCCGGACGGCGGGATCGTTGCCGATTCGATATATATAAATAACCAGCCGGCGGACAATTACGATGGTGTTACGACGGCCGAACGAAAAGGGACCTTGTCTCAAAGTGCGGTATTCTCAACGCTCAAATGCGAGTACCAGCCGGCGATAGAGGTAATCAACGTCGCCGACGGAGGCGGTGCTTATACCTGGACCACGCCTGATAAAGATTTTAACTGGCTCGAGATAGCCTTGAAATATTCGGGGCACTTAGTTAAGGAAGACGGCGGCGTCCGCACCCAGTACGTGGCCATAAAAATAGAAATTTCGGCCCACGGGGCGGAGACCTGGTACACGCTGGCCGATGAAATCCTTGTCTGTGCAAACTGGCCTATGCAGAAAAACTACGTATCGACGGGAACCTATACGGGCGGCTCACCCGTAAGCATTACGAAGGGCACCCGGTGCGACATAAGAGTGACCAAGACCAATACCGGGCGTCTGTTTATGAGCAACAGGGCATCCCGGTATTTATGGCTGGCGACGGTGAGGGAAGTGATCAATACGGCCTTTACATATCCCGGGCTGGCCCTGTTAGGCATATCGGCGCTGGCTACAGAGAACCTGAGCGGGTCATTGCAGATAAGCTGCATAAGGAAGGGCCGGATCGTCAATGTCTACGATGGTTCGAGCTGGGCGCTCGAATGGTCGGACAACCCGGTATGGGTGATATGGGACATACTTACCCGGCCTGTAATAAGCGGCGACGGGGACGGCACACCGTACGCAATAGAGCGGTACGATGGCATCGACCCGGCCAGGCTGACACCGTATCTCGATGAATGGTACGATGCCGCCGACTATTTCGACGATCTTATAAGCGATGGGCAGGGCGATACGCAGAAAAGGATAATTTTCAACGGTGTCTTCGATGAAAGCACCACGGTATGGGAGGCGGTGAACAGGGTCTGCGCGATGGCGCGCTGCGAGGTCCTGAGAATCGGCCGCAATTATACCATACTGGTCGATAAGCCTTACACCGGCAACCCGGTCCAGCTTTTCAGTGCGGGCAATATCAAGCCAGGCTCGTACCGCAAAAATTATATAGACCTCGAGGACCGGGCGGGCGAGCTGCAGATAGATTACCTCGATAAGGATATCGACTACCAGATGACGCCGATGCTTCACGTCGATACGGCGATCGACAGCACGGCGTCGAAGACCATCGAGGGGTTCGGCATAACAAGGGCCACGCAGGCCTGGCGGGCCATATATTACGAATTGGCCAAGAACAGGGTCCTGAAGTACATGACGACTTTCGAGGCCGATATAGATGCGATCGCCTGCAAGAAAGGCGATATCGTCCTGGTCGTAGAGCCCTGGCGATTGGGCGGGCGGATAGCCAGCTGCACGGCGAACAATAAGGTGATACTGGAAACACCGCCTTCCATCTCGGCGGCCGATACGCTGGCGGTCAGGGTAAATCATCCCGATACCGGCGCCGAGACCGTCGAGACGCACACAGTATCGAGCGTCGACGGGACGGAGGTCACGATTGCCGATACCTGGACGGTGACGCCGAAAAAAGACGACCTGTACGCGTTCGGTCCTACGGGCAGTATTATCAAGAAGTTCCGGGTCGTAGGCATAACCCAGGGTTCCGAAATATGAGTCTGAAAATTACTTTAATCGAATACAACGAGGACATATACGACGGGGATGAAAGCGAGCCGGATATCCAGTACAGGGATTATGCCGCTACGGATCTGGGCGGAGAGGATGGTGATGCAAAAAGTGAAATAGTGGAAAGAGAGCGGCGATCCTGGGAGCTGGATGTCAAGCTCGACGGTTTGCACGATTATTTGATTGGGATATCGAGTTTTTCGAGCAGCAGCAGCTCTTCGAGCAGCAGCTCATCGAGCGGGGCCTGATCGGCATGGCACAGAAAATAACTTTAATCGAATACGATGATGGCATATACGCCGGTGACGATGCCGAGCCGGATATCCAGTATCGCGATGTCCATCCCTGCGTAAGCGGCAATAACAGGATCCCGGAGGATGTCCAGGCCGAGTTCGATGACGTTGAAATTGCCCGCAGGATAGAGGACATGCGAAATTATGCGTATGTGATATCCAGCTCATCGAGCTCATCGATCAGTTCCTCGAGTTCCAGCGTCAGCCCATCCTTTAGCACTTGTTATTTTCCAGGCGATTCAACAAGTCTTCTATGTGCCCAAACATTTACACCATCTGCAAATCATAAAATTACAAAAGTTAATTTGGTGGTTGGTGATTTTTGGGAATACGGTTTAACTGGAACATTATATGTGCAGATTCGTTCTACGTCTGGAGGACAACCAACGGAAACTATTTTATGTTCAGGTTCTATAGATGCTTCGACTTTACCTGTCTGGCCGTATTCCTTTGTAGAAATATCACTCGGAAGTGGATGTGATATTATTGAAGGTGTTACTTATGCAATAGTAATTTCATTTCCTGAATTTTTTAATACAGGTGAAGTAGAAGATCGTAATGTTATTGGTTGGTTTTATGAGGATTCAGATATTTATGCAGGTGGTCGTGTATTTTGTTGGGACGGTGATGCGTGGGATACATATGTTGCATATGCAAACCAAGATTTTTATTTTGAGGAATAAATATTTTTTGGACGAACAGGGGAAAGTTTTTATTGCCGAGTTGGGCTTTTCCGAGATCAACGATGCAAGAGATAGAGCCGACGTAGGGAGAAAAAATCATGGCGAAAGAATGTGATAACCGTATGTATGGCCTTGTTTGCAGGGAGCGTTTTGACAGGATGGAAAGCATGCAGGAAGAGACGCTGAGGATCCTGCGGGGCGTCGATTCCGAGCCGGGGCTGGTGGACGATGTGCGGGGCCTGAAGAAAGCGAATAAAAGAATCTGGGCGGGCGGGGTATTCATACTCTGTGCCTTTGTTCTGGAGATCGTACGGGCCGCCTGGGGCTGGATTGAGAGGATAGTCAGATGAAGCCGGGCAGGCACATAAAAAGGCTGCTACGTGAATGCTACCGCATCCAGGGGCACGGGCACTGCCGGGATGCGGCGGATTTCGTGCGGGTCAAGGATATCGAGACAGCGGTGCAGGACCTGGCAGACAATTTTGAGAATCAAAAACTGATGGAAAACAAAAGGAGATGGCCGTGGAATTTCCGTCGATAGAGCAATGGCGGTCAATCGTCTTAGCGCCCGGGGAAGAGAAGTTCGGGCGATTGGACTTTTACGAATATTACCGGGAAAAGTTCCGGATCTGCCGGCTCTGCGGGCCGGCGTCGATTGCGGAGATCGGGGTCAGGTGGGGCTATTCGGCGTTCGCGTTCCTGTTCGCAGCGCCGGGGGCCTCTTATACCGGCTGGGACTTTATAGGCGGCGGGCACGGAGGTGTTAAGGATGACACGTTCCCAAGGGTGCGGAAAATACTGGAGCAAAACTTCCCCGGCGCGAAGATCGATCTTATCCACGCGGACACGCGGACGCTCGAAAGTCTGGGAGGGCCTTATGATTTCGTCCACGTGGACGGCAACCATTCGATAATGGGGGTGGCGCACGATTTGAAGATCGCTTTCCAATCGCTGGCGCCGGGCGGCGTCATATTAGTGGATGATTACGAGTACATCGGCGGCGTTAAGGTCGCGACCAATGGTTTCATTTTGAGTTATCGCGATAAGATCGAGCAGTTCTATACGGTCGAATC
>Ga0315274_10003844_pt1 | contig 22279 bp, 18 predicted proteins | sample YL17G02_20_MG_FD_203700 | JGI IMG/M metagenome (GOLD analysis project Ga0315274, IMG submission 203700) | Sediment microbial communities from Yellowstone Lake, YNP, Wyoming, USA - YL17G02_20 | ecosystem: Environmental > Aquatic > Freshwater > Lake > Sediment | place: USA: Wyoming | collected...
GTCGAGCCGGGCGCGGGCCAGGCTCTCGACCGTCGGGAATCGCCTCAGGAATCGCTCGTAGTAGGGCACGACCGTCGCAACCCGCGTCTGCTGGAGCATGATCTCGGACACCCAGATCGCGTACGGGTCTTGGGTCTTGCGCCAGGGCAGATCACGGGCGTGCCGGGCAAACCAGCGGCGAAGGGCTTTCTGTATCTCAGTGCGTTTCAGTGTCTATCGTTTCCTCAGCCCTGGGCGGGCTGTCCGATCTGATCCTTCTTTCGATATACCATTCCCTCGAAGCTGGCGACGATCTCGCCGGAATCATCGGTGACCTGGATTGAATAAGTCGCCAGCTTGGGATTGCGCGACACCTCTCTCGCCTCGGCGAACAAAGTTCCTTGCCTGGCGGCCTTGACGAACCAGATGCTTGCATTGATCGCTACGGCTACTGTGCCATGCGAGTTCGAGGCGGCCGCAAATGCCAGATCGGCCAGGGTGAAGATCGCGCCGCCGTGAACCACGTTCACACCGTTGAGATGGGAGTCCTCGATCGCCATTCTCGCCTTGGCATGTCCTTCGCCGATATCGAGCAGCTCGATGCCGCTATGCTGCGCGAAGCGGTCGTTCTTGAAGAAATCCCAGATTGCCTTCATGACGAACCCGTTCCCATTTACTATCTACGATTTACGATTTACAATTAGATCGGCAGCACCCGACGGCGTACCTGTGCCACGGGTGCTATCGGTCCTATGGATCCTATGCGACCCGTGCCGGCGCAAATGGTAAACCAGAAATCGTAAAAAGTAAATTCTATGGAACACAGGGTCATCGATTTTCATACTCATGCCTTTCCGGATGCACTGGCACCGCGAGCGATGAAGGTGCTGCTGGACGAGGCGCCGGAGGTCCGGGCATATCTCGATGGGACCGTCGCGGACCTGCTGCGGTCGATGGACTTTGCCGGTATTGAGAGGAGCGTGATCTGCTGCATTGCGACCAGGCCGGAGCAGTTCGAGCCGATCTTTCATTGGTGCATGCAGATTCGCTCGCAGCGACTGATCCCCTTTCCCTCCGTCCATCCGGCCGACCCCGGTTGCGGGGAGGCCATGCGACGCATCGCTGAGGAGGGATTCCGGGGGATCAAACTGCACCCGTTCTACCAGGATTTCTTTGCCGACGAAGACCGGATGCTGCGTTTCTACGAGGAGGTGTCGCGACAGGGCCTTCTGCTCGTGATGCACACCGGGTACGACATCGCTTTTCCGAGAATCCGCCGGGCGGACCCGGAGAGACTCCTGCGCATCACGGAGGCTTTTCCGGCCCTCAAATTCATCGCCACACACCTTGGCGCCTGGCAGCAGTGGGAGGAGGTGCGCCAGCATCTCATCGGGCGGCAGATCTACATGGAGATGTCGTTCGCCTTGGATGACCTTGGCCCCGAGCGATCCCGGGAAATGATCGTGGCCCACCCGGAGGACTACATCCTGTTCGGGACTGATTCTCCGTGGACGGATCAAGCCAAAACCCTTACGCTGCTGAAAAATCTGAATCTTCCGGAAGCCAGGCTGAAAGGGATTCTGTCGGGCAATGCGATGAGGCTCCTTGGGCTGGCCTGATGGAGAGATTGTTCTGTATGGCAGTTCTAAGTGCTTGTTATACAAAGAGTTATAGACGCAGCATTCTGTGTGCGGCAGGGGATTGAAGGCAGCCTCAACTCACGACGTCGCGACAAACGCCCCGGCGTGTCGGGCAAAATTTTACAGTATTGTCCCAAAAGGTGCTTTCTTTTTGTACTGGAAACGCACATAATGCACCGATTATACATGGTTGGAGGCCGGTATGTCATGTCACCGGCATCGGTTGTACGGAGATGTTGGAGAAAACCCGTGAGGAGGTAGTGGGAAAAGAAGGTATGCGCAGAGTCTCGTGGCCGTGATTTCCGTAGGGGCATGTCCGGCCCGTTGAAGGCGCCGGGACTCGGCGTACAAAGGACAGAAGAGAGCATCTTATGGGGCACCCGACGGATTGGGATGTGGCTCATTCGTCCCTTTTCTTCTGCCCGATGGGTTGCCAGTACAACCAGTTGTGAGCAGGTGAAGTTGCCTGCACCAGTGTTTCAAGCGGACCCGAAGGTTCGTCAATCGGGTGCATTCGGTCGATTGTAGCAAGTACTGCGAGTGAAGAAGGAGACAGCAATGAGACAACGACAGTGGAAAGCCGGATTGATTGTGGCACTGCTGGCGGTAATGACCGCCTCGGTGGCCTTGGCGGGTGCGGCAGCCACCGCCCCAGCCCCGGCCAAAGCGGCCCCTGCCGCCCCCGCACCTTCGACGCACAAAGAGTTGTTCTGGCCCGAAGCGTGGAAGGCCCTACATAATCCCGCCCCGTGGCTGAGCATGGGACTCGACTTCCGCTTCAGGATCGAGGCGGGGAAGAACTGGGACACCTTGAATAGTAACAGCGCGACGGATGATTGGTGGTACGAACGGTACCGCACGCGCTGGTGGACGAAGTGGGTTCTGAGTGATGACGTTAGCGTCAACACACGCCTCGTCTGGGAATTCCGCACCTTCGACCAGCCGCATGCGCAGCCGATCGCCGCGACGAACAGTTTTGAGAAGTATGATCGGAACATGGTCTGGGATGAGGCCCTGTTTGACTGGTTCAACATCAACATACGCAATATAGGGGGCATGCCTCTGGCCGCGACCGTTGGTCGCCAGGATCTTGGTTTTGGCGTCGGCTGGCTCATTCTTGACGCGACGCCGCTGGATGGCTCCCGCACCATCGGCGCGTTCGATGCCGCCCGATTCACCTATGACTGGGCCAATACGAATACGAAGATCGACCTCGTGTATGTCAATCGGATGGCGGAATCCGACAAGTTCCTCGAACCGATCAATGATCAGGACCGGGCACTGACGGAACAGGACGAGAACGGCGCCATCCTCTATTTGACGAATACATCGTTCAAGCCCACGCAGTTGGAGGCGTTCTTCATCTACAAGAATGATAATCCGATCAACGGGCAGACAAAGCTGACCAACATACCTCCGTACTTGGGCACGAAGCAGGAGATCTACACGTTCGGTGCAGCGATTTCCGGGACTCCACAGGAGCACTGGAAGTATCGGGCGGAAGCAGCCGTCCAGACAGGCACCACGCACGATCGGAGCCACACGTCTCCCTACCTTGTCGGCGAAGAGCACGATATACAAGCGTTCGGTGCCCTGACGAATCTGGAGTACTTGATCAAGGACCCGCATGAGAATGCCGTTCACGTGGGTTACGAGTACGCTTCGGGCGATGATCCCGGCACGGGCAACAACGAGCAGTTCAATCTCCTCTGGGGCGAGTGGCCGAGGTGGAGTGAGCTCGTGATCTACACCTACACTTTTGAAACGGAGCCATCCAACAACACGAACCTGCACCGCGCCAACATGGGTCACAGGATCAACGTGAACAAGCAGTGGACGATCAGCACCGACTACCACGCCCTGTGGGCCGACCAACCCGGGCAGCCCTGGAAGACTGGGGCCAATGGGATCAATGTCTCGAACCATGAAAAATTCCGGGGCTCGCTGATCACCTGCTGGGCGAGATACAAATTCTGCGACCAGCTATACGGCCATTTCCTGGGCGAGTATTTCACTCCCGGCAATTACTATGTGGCGCCGAGCAGCGACGATGCCTGGTTCTTCCGGTTCAACGTGGAGTACATCTTCTAAGGAGGGCGATTGGGTCATGGAGAACTCGGAACCGGCTGGTTTCCGAGAGGCTTTTTCTTGAACGTGCCGACGATGTATATATAATGAAAGCCCTATGGCTAAGAAGGATACATCGAACCAGGCATTGTTGTCGGGAAATGAGGCATTAGTACAGGGGGCCTATGAGGCCGGCCTGAGCGTGGCGTGTGCCTATCCGGGCACACCGTCCACGGAGATTCTCGAAACCCTCGCACAGTTCCCGGACGTGGATGTGCAGTGGTCGGTCAACGAGAAGGTGGCCTTTGAGGTCTCGCTTGGAGCGGCTATCGCGGGGGCTCGCAGCCTGTTTGCATGCAAACACGTGGGCCTCAATGTGGCGATGGACCCGCTGATGACGTCGTCTTATACAGGGGTGCTGGCCGGGTTCGTGGTGGTGGTTTGCGACGATCCCGGCATGCACTCCTCGCAAAACGAGCAGGACACCCGCTGGGTGGCTCTCTACGCCAAGGTGCCGATGCTCGAGCCGTCCAGCCCCTCGGAGGCCAAGGAGTTCATCAAGGAGGCGTTCAAGATCAGCGAACGCTACGACACGCCGGTCATGGTGAGGATGACCACACGCGTCTCGCACACCAAGGAGAATGTCACCCTGGGGCAGCGGGAGGTGCCGCCCCGGCCCCAGTTCGAGAGGAATATCCCCAAGTACGTGATGGTCCCGGGCAATGCCTACCAGCGGCACATCTTGGTGGAAAAGAGACTCCAGCAGCTTACAGCGTTGTCCGAGCGGACGCGCTTCAACCGCATCGAGCGAGGCGACGGCAAGATCGGATTCATCACATCGAGCGTCACATACCAGTACCTCAAAGAGAATTATCCCGATGCGTCGTACCTGAAGCTTGGGATGAGTTACCCGTTCTGCGACCGCAAGATCAGACTATTCGCCAAAAGCGTCAAGAAGCTGTTCGTCGTCGAGGAGCTGGACCCCTTCCTGGAAGAGCACGTCAAAACGCTGGGCGTGAAGGTTGCGGCCAAGGACCCGTCGTTCCGCATCGGGGAGCTGACTCCCGAACTGATCCCGGCGATTGTGGCGGGCAAGGCGAAGCAGGAGGTCAAGTCGGTCAAGCGAAAGCCTCGCCTGTGTCCCGAGTGCCCGCACTGGGCGACCTTCGCGGCCCTGAAGAAGCTGGATCTCTACGTGGCCGGCGACATCGGCTGCTACACGCTGGCCTGCCTGCCCCCCATGTCGGCCCTGCACTCGTGCCTGTGCATGGGGGCGGGTGTGACGTTCAATGAGGGCTGGCGCAAAGGCGCGCCCGGCAAGAGGATCGTCGGCGTCCTGGGCGATTCCACGTTTGTCCACTCGGGCATCACGGGGCTGATCAACGCCGCCTACAACAAGGCCAAGGGCGTCATCCTGATCCTCGACAACTCCACGACCGCCATGACGGGTGGGCAGCAGCACCCGGCGACGGGCCTGACCATTCGCAATGAGCCTACCAAGAAGCTCGTTCTCGAAGACCTTTGTCGAGCGTGCGGCGTCGACAACGTGGACGTGGTGGACCCGAAGAATCTGGAGGAGTTCCGGGTGATTCTGGAGAAGCGGGTGAACGAGGACGCTCTGTCCGTCATCATCTCCCGGCATCCATGCAAGCTGCTGAGAAGGTAGGTCGCATCATCCCATGAACAATAAAGTGTACAGCATTACGTTCGGCGGCATCGGCGGGCAGGGAGTTCTGAAGGCGTCGGAGATCTGCGGTTGGGCCGCCATGTTCGCCGGATATCACGTGAAGAAGTCGGAAGTGCACGGCATGTCCCAGCGCGGCGGCTCGGTTGAGTCCCATGTGCGGTTCGGCAAGCGGGTCTTCTCGCCTCTTGTCCCTGCCGGTGGTGCGGACTTCCTCGTTTGCTTCCATCAGGAAGAGCATCCGCGGCTTCTGGGCTTTCTCAAGCAGGACGGCGTGGACCTGGCCGGGTACTTGGAGAAAACCGAGAAGGCGGTGGAAAATCCTCGCGGTCTCAATACCTGTCTGGTCGGTGTGCTTTCGGCCAAGTTGCCCATCAAAGAGGAATATTGGATGAAGGCTATCGAGGTGGTCTTCAAGGGCAAAGGGGTCGAAGAAAACAAGAAGGTGTTCCTCGACGGGAGGAAAATAGGCCAATCATGATCTGGAAACAAGACGTCGAATGTGCGAGCCGTGCAGACCTGCAAGCGCTGCAATCGGCGCACCTGAAGAAGCTCATTCCATATATTTACAGCAACTGTCCCGTGTACAAGCGCAAGCTCGATGCTGCGGGCGTCTCGCCGGACAAGATCAAGTCCATCGACGACATCAAAAGACTGCCTATCACGACGAAAGAGGACATGCGGGACAATTATCCCTATGGTCTGTTCTCCTGTCCGCAGAACCGGATCAACGAGATCCACGTCTCCAGCGGCACGACGGGCAATCCGACGCTCGTGGGATACACCAAGGACGACCTGAAGCTCTGGGGGGACGTCATGGCCCGGGTGCTGTGCTGTGCCGGCGCGGAGCCGGGCGATACGATCCAGATCGCCTATGGTTACGGGCTCTTCACGGGCGGCCTGGGGTTCCATTACGGCGCCCTGGAGATGGGTCTTCGCATCCTTCCGACGTCATCGGGCCAGACCGCTCGGCAGCTCAAAGTGATGCAGGACTTCAAGCCGCGAATCATTGCCTGCACGCCCAGCTACGTTCTCTACATGGCCGAGGAGGCCAAGGATCTTGGCATCGACCCCACCAAGGGGAACTGGAAGATCGGCATCTTTGGGGCCGAGCCGTGGAGCGAGTCGATGCGCCGGGAGATCGAATCGATCTGGAACATGCTCGCGACGGACGTCTACGGCCTGTCCGAGATCATCGGGCCGGGCGTTGCCCAGGAATGCACGCATAAGGACGGGTTGCACATCTTCAGCGACGTGTTCTATCCCGAGGTTGTCAATCCCAAAACCGGCGAGCAGGTGGCCGAGGGCGAGGACGGCGAGCTGATGATTACGACGCTGACCAAGCAGGGCATCCCCCTGATTCGCTACGGGACCCGCGACGTGGTCAGCATCCGGTATGACACGTGCCGTTGCGGCCGGACGAGTCCTCGCATCAGCAAGATCAAGGGACGGACCGACGATATGATCGTCGTGCGGGGCATCAACGTGTTCCCGTCCCAGATCGAGCACGTGTTGATCGGGATCGAAGGCACGCAGCCCTACTACCAGATCATCGTGGATCGCCAGGCGCACAGGCTCGATGAGGTCGAGGTGCTCGTCGAGGTGGAACAGAAGTTCTTCTCCGACGAGATCAGACATCTCCACGAGATACGCGACAAGATCAAAAGGGAGATCGAGAACGTGCTCTCCATCGGCGTCAAAGTGACGCTTGTGGAGCCGAAGACCATCAAACGGAGTGAAGGCAAGGCAACGCGTATCGTGGACAGGCGAACGCTTTAAGGGGCAGCAGATGAGGATCACACAGATATCGATTTTCTTGGAGAACCGCCAGGGTCGGCTCTACGATGTTTGCTCGCTCCTGGGCAGTAATGACGTCAATATTCGGGCTTTGACGATCGCGGAGACGGAGAGCTTCGGCGTGCTGCGGATCGTCGTGGACAAGTCCGACGCGGCCATCAGGCTCCTGCGAGAGAACCAGTTTGTGGCCAACTTCACGGACGTGATCGCGATCGAGGTGCCGGACAAGCCGGGCGGACTGGCCTCCGTGCTGAAGGTCTTCGCCGAGAACGATGTCAACATCGAGTACATGTACGGCTTCGTGGAGAAGTTCAGTGACAAGGCCCTGCTGGTCATGAGATTCGAAGACACGGACTTTGCCCAGCAGATTCTGGCCAAGCATAACGTCCACGTGGTCGCCGAGAAGGATATTCAGGGACTCTGATTGCCGATGGATGGTTGCGGATTGCGGATGGAACCATGGTCGTAGATCCGCCATCTGAGATTCTATGACAGATGTGCCATTTTGGAATCGAGAGATCGAAACGGCGGAGCGAAGTCGGCTCCAGGAGCTTCAGCTCCAGCGGCTCAAAACGACCGTCGGGTGGGCCCTCCAGACCCCCTTCTACAAGAGAAGGTTGAGTCAGGCCGGCATCCACTCGCCAGACGATGTCAAAAGTCTTCAGGACCTGCAGCGCATTGCCTTCACCAGCAAGGACGATCTGCGGCAGAGCTTTCCCAAGGGCCTGCTGGCCGTGGAGATGCGCGAGGTTGTCCGGATTCATTCCTCCAGCGGCACGACCGGGATCCCTACGGTCATCTACTTGACGCGGGACGACGTCGACAACTGGACCGACCTGCTCGCGCGGAGCATCGTAGGGACGGGCGCCACGGCCGATGATGTGTTCCAGAACATGATGACCTACGGCCTGTTCACCGGCGGGCTCGGCCTGCACTATGGGGCGGAACGCGTCGGCATGACGGTCATCCCCATCGGCGGCGGCAACACCAAGCGCCAGATCCAGACGATGAAGGATTTTCAGACGACCGTCGTGCACATCACGCCGAGCTATCTGCTGCACATCCACTCGCGGCTGGGGGAGGATGGAATTCATCGCAAGGACCTGGCCCTGCGAAAAGCCTTCATCGGGGCCGAGCCTCACTCCGAGAACACCCGCCGCAAGCTCCAGGACCTGCTGCAGATCGAGGCATACAACTCGTACGGATTGAGCGAGCTCAACGGGCCCGGCGTTGCGTTCGAGTGCGGCTGCCGGAAGGACATGCACGTCTGGGAGGACGCCTACATCGCGGAGGTCATCGACCCGCAGACCGGGGAGGTCTTGAAGGAGGGACAGGAAGGCGAGCTGGTGCTGACGAACCTCGTGCGGCGGGCGATGCCGATTCTCCGATACCGGACCCGCGACCTGGCGTTCCTGCACCCCGAGGGCTGCGATTGCGGCCGGACCCACCGGCGGCTCTCGAGAATCCTCGGTCGCACGGACGACATGCTCATCATCAACGGCGTCAACGTCTTCCCGTCGCAGATCGAAGAAAAGATCATGAAGATCCCCGAGGTGGCCACCAATTACCAGATCTACATCGACAAGAAGGGGGCCCTGGATCGCCTCACCGTCAAGGTGGAAATCTACCCGAAGCTGTTCCTCGGAGAGGTGGTCAAGCTCGAGGCCCTGAGGGATAAGATCAGGGAGGAGCTGCAGGCGTCCATCGTGATCGCCCCGGTGGTGGAGCTGCACGAGCCCGGGGCGCTGCCGGTGTTCGAAGGCAAGGCCAAGCGCGTCGTGGATGAGAGGCCCAAGGATTAGGGGACACACCATGGCAAAACAGTTGACCATCTTCGTCGAGAATCGGCCGGGCAGGCTCAAGTCGATTTCCGAGAACCTGTGCAGGAGCCATATCGATATCCGTGCCTTCACGATTCAGGACAGGGGCGACTACGGCCTGCTGAGGCTGATCGTGGACAAGCCGAACGATGCCTACCTGGCGCTGGCTGATGTCGGCTGCGCCTGCGCGTTGAAGGACATTCTGGCTGTCTCCGTGCCGGACCAGCCGGGGAACTTCCACAAGCTGGCCTCCGCCCTGGCGGAGAACAGCATCAACGTTCTCGACGCCTATGGGTTCGTCCTGCAGCCACATAAGACCGGCGTGTGCTGCATGGAGATCGACAAGCCGCAGATGGCCAAGGCCGAGGAGGTCATCAAGGCGGCCGGATTCACCGTGCTGGAGGACGAGGAGTTGTACGGCCTTTGACAGGTATGGAACGGCTTGATCATGAGAAACGCCACGTTCATAGTGGTTCTCTGCATTTGTCTTCTGCCTCTGCTTTCCTGCCGCTCGACGTGTCCGCAACCCGGCGCCGACCGAAGCCTCGCGGGTTCCCCGTTTGCCTGGCCCCAGGGCAAACGAGCGGTGGTGAGCCTGACCTTCGATGATGCCCGCCCCAGCCAGTTGGATGCCGGCATCCCGATTCTCAACGAGTACGGCATCAGGGCGACGTTCTACGTCTCGATGGAGGGAGTCGGCAAACGCCTTGACGGCTGGAGGGCCGTCGTGGCCGCCGGCCACGAGATCGGCAATCATTCGATGCGTCACCCCTGCACGGGGAACTTCCCCTGGTCGAGGGAGAAGGCCCTGGAGGACTACACGCCGGCCGAGATGGCAGCAGAGATCGACCAGGCAAACTCGAAGATTGAGAGCTTGCTGGGTGTCCGTCCGGTGACATATGCCTATCCTTGTGGCCTGAAGTACGTGGGCCGCGGCGAGCACACGAGAAGTTGCGTGCCGCTGGTCGCCCGGCGATTCCTGGCGGGCCGCGGTTGGCGCGACGAGGGGGCCAACGACCCGGCATTTTGCGATCCGGCCCAGTTGATGACCATCGAGCTTGACGGCCTCAGTTTCAAGCAGCTAAAGGTCCTGGTTGATGAGACGGCGAAGAACGGCTTCTGGCTCGTGCTCTGCGGCCATGATATCGGCCCCGGCGGTCGCCAGACGACACGCGTCGACACGTTGCGGAAATTCTGTGACTATGCCCGGGACCCTGCAAACGGTCTTTGGGTCGATACCGTGGCGAACGTCGCACGCTACGTCCGGGACCGCCGGGCCGCCCGCAAATGAAGCTGGATTGCCCCGCCGCACAGGCGGGCCGATGGGAGGAAGAACATGGCCACACGATTGCCGCTCGTCCACTGCACGTTGTTGCTTATCGCGATCATGTCCCTGTGTGGGAATTCGCCCGCACAACCAACGGATTCGCCGGTCTATCGCGACGCGGCACAGCCCATCGAGGTCCGGGTGGAAGACCTTCTGCGACGGATGACACTCGCGGAGAAGGTCGGCCAGATCAACATGCCGTGCGTCTACGTGGGTGGGCTTGGCTTGGATGTGCCGGGGAAGATGGAAGGGTGCAGGAAATTCGCGCTGGGCCAATTGGAGCCGGGCATCGGACCGGCCGGCGGGTTTTTCACGCTGGCCAACACGATTCTGCTCGAAGGGCCGGGCCAGCAGGCGAGGTTCTTCAATGAGCTGCAGCAACTGGCGATCAAGCAGACCCGGCTGGGCATTCCGCTTCTGCAAACGGAGGAAGGGACGCATGGCCTGATGTGTTCGCTGGGGACCATCTTCCCGGAGGGGCCCGGGTTGGGAAGCATGTGGGACCTGGACCTGGTTCGGGAGATCTACGCCGCCGCCGCGAGGGAAGCTCGCGCCGTCGGCATTCACCAGTTGTGTACGCTGGTCGTCGAGCCCATCCGCGACCCTCGCCTCGGCCGAAACCAGGAGGCGTACAGCGAGGACCCGTTCTTCTGCGGGCGCATGGCGCAGACCATTGTCGAGGCTGTGCAGGGCGGCGACATCCGCTCGTCCGAGCACGTCGTCTCTGTCCTGTGCCACTATCCGGGCCAGAGCCAACCCGTGAGCGGCTTCGAGCGAGGGGCGATGGAGATTTCGGAGAGGACCCTGAGAGAGGTCTTCTTAGTGCCGTGGGTCGCGGGCATCAAGAAGGCCGGCGCGCTGGGCGTGATGGCGACCTATCCGACGATTGACGGCACGCCGGTCCACGCCTCGGACTGGATACTCACGAAGATCCTGCGCGAGGAGCTTGGCTTCCAGGGATTGGTCCTGAGTGAGGGCAGCGGCATCGAGACGATCATCTATGAGCACCTGGCCAAGGACTACAAGGACGCGGGTGCGATCGCATTGAAGGCCGGCGTGGACGTCGGGATCTCCTACGAGTCCGCATATATGCGCGACATGATTGAGAGCGTCGAGCAGGGGCTTGTCCCTCAAGCCCTGCTTGACCGTGCCGTCAGTCGCATCCTGAGAATGAAGTTCCGGTTGGGGCTGTTTGAGAATCCGCTTGTCGATGCCGCCCGGGCGCAGCAGGTCGTCCACAACGCCAGGCACCAGGAACTGGCCCTGCACGCGGCTCGCGAGGGCATCGTGCTCCTGAGAAACGAGGGCAACCTGCTGCCGCTGAGCAAGGACGTGGAGTCTATCGCCGTGATCGGCCCGAACGCCGACCACGCCAAGAATCAGTTGGGAGACTATGTATCTCATACAGTCCTGCAGGAGGTCGTGACGATTCTTGAGGGCATCAAGGCGGTCGTCTCACCCGGGACGAAGATCGAGTACGTCAAAGGGTGTGACGTCGTGGGCACGGGCTACAACGAGATCTCCAAGGCCCGCGAGGCGGCCAAACGAGCCAAGGTGGCCGTCGTCGTCATCGGCGAGAATGAGTGGGGCAGCCCCAACAAGACCGGGACGGACGGCGAAGGGTACGATGCCGCCACGCTGGAGCTGACCGGTCTGCAATTGGAGTTGGTCAAGGCCGTGCACGAGACGGGCACGCCGACCGTGGTCGTTCTGATCAACGGCCGTCCGCTGGCGATCCCCTGGATTGCCGAGAAGGTTCCCGCCGTGGTCGAAGCGTGGCTGCCGGGTGAGAAGGGCGGGCAAGCCGTGGCGGAAGTGCTCTTCGGTGACTGCAACCCCAGCGGTCGGCTCACCGTGACGGTGCCTCGCCACGTGGGCCAGTTGCCGGTTTATTACAATCATAAGCCGTCGAAATCCTACTGGGTCGAGCACGGCTGGGGCAAACCGTACGTGGACATGAATCCCACGCCGCTGTACGAGTTCGGCTACGGCCTGAGCTATACGAAATTCGAATACAGCAATCTGAAGGTCGAACCCAAAACCATAGCAGTCGGCGGCTCGGTCCGCGTCAGCGCAGAGGTCGAGAATACGGGTGACCGCCCCGGCACGGAAGTGGTCCAGCTCTACATCAATGATGTGATCGGCAGCGTCGTGACGCCCGTGAAGCAATTGCGGGGGTTTGAGAAAGTCCAGCTTCGGCCCGGGGAGAAGAAAGCAGTCAGCTTCGTCCTCACGCCGGAACACCTCTCACTGCTGAGCTGTCATCTCGAATGGATCGTCGAACCCGGCACGTTCAAGGTCATGGTGGGACACTCCTCGAAGGACATCCGCCTGACGGGCACATTCGAAGTAGCAAGCCGCTGATTCGCCGACTTGTATGGCCGTTGTCCATTGCACTTTGTGAGGGATTCGGTATGCTCTGCGGTTTCCGCCTGTAGCAGGGCCATCGGAGATCGACGGGGTATATGAATCAGCAGTCTCTCAGGGCGCAGTGGATGCAACTGGTCGTTCTGTCCGGCGTCCATTTTCTTGTGGATATGCTGGGGAACCTGTTTCCGGCGATCCTGCCGGTCATCCTCAAGGAGTATGGGATCACTCTCCTTGTTGGTGTGTCCATCCCCATCGTCCTCTCGCTGGCCGCCAACGGTGTTCAGATCTTGACGGGCCGCATGAGGTCGGATAAGACCACGCCGCTATTCCTGCATCTCGGAATGATCTTGGCGGCGAGCATGTGCCTAATCGCGCTGGCGCCCAGGTCGCCCGCGGGGATTCTCCTTCTGTTTGCTCTCGGTATCATCAGCGGTACAGGGGTGGCCGTCGCCCACCCGGAGGGCTTGCGGGCGGTGTACACATTGGACCGGATCTCGCCGGCACTGAGCACGGCGGTATTCATGACCACCGGGTTCTTCGGCTTTGCCTGTGGCGGGATGATCTCGGCCGTCCTGGTTGCCTCGCACGGATTGAAGGGGCTCTATCCTTTGGTTGCCTGCCCCATTGTGGGTGTCCTTGCGGTAGTGGTATCGAGGGTCCATCTGTCGGCGGACAAGGGCGTCACGCCGGCCAACGACGGGCGGGCGACACGACAGTCTGGCTCGGTGCCTTTCTGGAAAGTGCTGCTCATCGGCGTTCCGGCGGCCGTCTCGACCACCGTCGTCCTGCAACTGGCGCCGACGTACCTGAACGAGATGGGATTTGACCTGACCTTCGGCGGGTTCTCCACGGCGGTTTTCGGCTGGGGCGGCGCCGTCGGGCCGTTCCTCTGGGCGGCCCTCGCGCACAAGAGAGGGGACTTGCGGTGCTCTGTCTGGGCCTTTCTGCTGTCCACTCCCTTCATGGTGCTGTACCTCATGTTCGACGACCGGCCCGCCGCGGCCTGGCTGCTGTTTGGCGTGGGCTTCTCTTCCATGTCCGCGTATATCTTGACCGTCACACTGGCCCGGGAGGCAAAAGGCTTGAATCTCGGCCATCGCATGGCCCTCATCGTCGGTGGCACGTGGGGCATCTCCATGCTGATCTACCTGGCCTTTGCTGCGGCAGCCGACTTGGTAGGCACGAGCCCGATCCTGAAGCTCACGCCTGCAGGTTATCTGCTCTCGGCTGCATTCGCCTACTGGGTGCTGCGGCAGCACCCGGAATCCATCCGCCGGTTCCGCGATCTGCCGGGCGGCGAGCGGGCGGCCGTGTAGTGTCGCCACGCGAGGGTTGCTATGGGAGGTTGCTTTGAGGTGATTGGGATGAAGACTATAAGTGCCATTTGCGTTCTGCTTGTGACAACGGCCGTACTGTGTGCGGCCGAGAAGCCGCAGGAGAGCCCGTCAAGACAAGGCATCGTCGCCGAGTTGATGAAGACCGTCCCGCCAGAGTTCCCGCATTTCGAATTTGCGGGCCACGCGGAGCAGGCGGATCTGCTCACGCACTACCTGTGGTGCCATTTTCATCACCGGCTCGGCAATGGCCTGACGCTCTTCAACCAGGAGTACCTGCTGACGTCGGACATCTGGCTGGGCAACGCGCGTCCGAGGGGCTCGGACCAGCCTGTCCAGGAAGTGCATCGCTCCATGCTGCTCGGTATGCAGATGGATGACGAGGGATATGTGCTGACGAACCAGCACTTTTCGCACGCCCACGATTACGGCTGGCCGTTTCCGCTCTGGACCCAGTCGGACAACCACCCCGACCGGGTCAAGGGCAAGACCTTTGGCTGGCATTTCCAGCCGCTGGACAAGGTGCCGGGCTGGGCGGGTGATGCGCTGAGGCACTGGGGGCGCGATGAGTACACGGGTGAGAAGGCAGTATCGCTATGGGAGTTGCACAACCTCCGCTCGCTGGGCATCCAGGACAACCGTTGGCGTCTGGAAGCGGCGGGGCCCTCACCGACGATGGTCACGCCGCAAGGCTACTCCATCGATGCGTTCAACGCACCGTACCTGCAACTGCGATGGATGTGTGCGGGCGGCCCGAAGGACCACGCGTTGCCATACGTGGAGTGGCGGCGCGAAGGCGATAGCGAATTCGGGTCGGACCGCCGCGTCTATTTCCGTCCTGAGAAGACCCCTTTGTCTGGCGACTTCTATCATTCGATCTTGACGATGCACAGGCACCCCAAGTGGGCGGGCAGGATCGAGCGGATTCGCATCTGCCTTGCGCCCGGCGAAGCCGAGGGGAAGTTCGAGATCGACTCCTTCTTTACCGCGTACGATACTCGCCACACGATCAACAATCCCATCTTCATACTGGCCAGCGCGAGGTACTTCAGTTGGACGGGCGATCTCGACTTTCTCCGACGGCAGATCAACCGGATCCGGCTTGCCCTCCGGTATCAGCAGACCGTCATGGGCGGCCTGGAGCGTAATCACATCCGCAATCCCTGGCCCGGCCACGACGGTCTGGCCGGCTTCACCAGGGGACCTGACGGCAAAGCCACGATCCGGGGTGGTCACGGCATTGGGAACAATTACTGGGACCTGATGCCTTTCGGGTGGGACGATCTGTACGCGACAAATCAATACTACGCCGCGACGATTGCGATGGCCGACATCGAGCAGGCGGTTGAGCAGCACCCGGGTTGGGAGATGCCCCTGGGAGCACTCAAGATGGATTCTCGCCGACTGCGCGAGCACGCGGCAGATGTGAAGAGGACGGCAAATGAGCTGTTTTGGAACGGCGACACGGGCCGGTTCTATGCGAGCATCGACAAGGAGGGCCGCCGGTACGACTACGGCTATACGTTCCTGAATCTGGACGCGGTCTGGTACGGCCTGGCCACGGACGAGCACACACGCTCGATCATGGACTGGATCGACGGCAAAAGGCTCGTGCAGGGCGACACATCGCAGGGGCCGGACATCTACCGGTGGCGTTTCGGACCACGGGCGACAACCCTTCGAAACCTGGACTGGTATGGTCAGGGCTGGTATGCGCCCGAATCGATCCCTTGGGGCGGCCAGGTCCAGGATGGCGGGGCGGTGCTCGGCTTCAGCTTCTACGACCTGTGGGCAAGGCTCAGGGTCCTGGGGCCGGAGGACTGCTGGCAGCGGCTCGTGGCGGTCCTTGAATGGGAGAAGGAGGTGCGCGCGGAGGGGGGCTATCGCAAGTACTACGAGGGCGGCAAGCGAGGCTCCACGCTGCAGGGCGGCGGCACGGCAGGCGGGCTTGGCATCGACTACGAGTTCTACGAGAGCAGCCTGATCCCGTCGATCATCATCTACGGCTTTCTCGGCCTCGAAGCCGATCCGAACGGTGTCCTTCGCCTCGGGCCGCAATTGCCACAAAGCTGCCCGGAAATGGCTCTCAACAATTTTCTCTATCACAACGTCCGCATGGACGTGACCGCGAGCAACGACCGGATGGAGATCACATTGAAGGGCTCGCCCGTCGATTCGCTACAAATTGCCCTCGATCGCCACTGGCACGGCGAAATGGTTGAGCGGACCGAAGGGGTGTTCTCCCTGGCAAAGGCGGGGAAATACCTGTTCCGGCGGACAGAGTAGTGGAGTTCTGCAAAATGGAAGTTAGGCTTGCTTTAGGAAGGAAAAATCGTCTTCTTGATTCTTCCATCCCAAAACGGTAAGGGCCTGGTGCACAATCGGTTACGTAGATTATTCAAGGAAATCCCAGAACCGATTTCCTCGAATAATATAAGCCTGACTTCCATTTTGCAGAACTCCACTAAGTAATCACGGACGCCGCAAGTCGGAAAGCCGCAGCGCGTCTTCTTTCGTGTATGTGCCCACGCGGGTTCGCTCCAAGGCTTCCACGTAGGCACCGGTGCCGAGCGTCTCGCCCAGGTCCCGGGCCAGGGACCGTACGTAGAACCCCGGACCGGTAACCAGCCTTAGATCGACGACAGGCCAGGCGTATGAGAGCAACTCGATCCGTTTGGCCTCGACCGGTCTGGGCGCCAGGTCTGGCGGCTTACGCGCCCTCGCCAGCTTGTAGGCGGCTCGGCCGCCCACCTTGATGGCGGAAAAGATGGGGGGACGCTGGCTGATTGTGCCTTCAAAGCTCTTCAATGCCTGTCGGACCTGGTCTTCTGATGGGACCTGGGAGACCGGGACTTGTGTCTTCTGGCCCTCGCGGTCGTCCGACGTGCTTCGCCACCCCAGCTTGACGCGAACGACATATTCCTTTTCTTTTCCGACGATTGCAGCGAGCGTTCGTGTTGCGGCTCTCCCCACGCCAACCACAATGACGCCCTTGGCGCAGGGGTCAAGCGTGCCGGCGTGACCGACCCGTCTCTCGCCGGTGCACCTCCTGACGGCATCGACCACGTCGTGCGAGGTCATCCCCTCTTCTTTATATACGGCCACGATATCGCCGCTTGTCAAACCGCGTTCAGCCATCGACACTTGCACCATTCCAGATCGCAGACCAGGCAGGGAGGGATTCGCCGATCCCTGCACACGGAGACCATGGTAGCACAATTGTCTGCCGAGTTGTACAGGCGAGTTTATTCATGCCTCCAGTACGCCGGATATGGGCTTGAACACCCGCCCGAGCATCTGATACAATGGCATCGAAGAGACAGGAGTATGAGAGGGGTAAGGTCTTTTGAAGGAGGATTGATATGACGCCGGCAATAGGTTTCTCAGGATCACGAGGCATGCTCGTTGTCCGCTGGCTTCACGAGCTCACCCTCGGCCTGATTGTCCTGGGCCTCCTCGTTTCTGTTGCCGCGGGCAAATACGGTGGGGGCAGCGGTTCCGGCTCGAACCCGTACCAGATCCGCACCGCCGAGGACCTGGATGCCCTGGGCAACAGTCCAGCCGATTGGGACAAGTGTTTCAAGCTGATGGCGGACATCGACCTCAAGAGCTACGACGAGACAAACTTTCACCTGATCGGCAACTGGGTGTCGTTCGGCGATACCGCCAACAAGCCGTTCAGCGGCATCTTCGACGGAAACGGCCGGACCATCGCGAACTTCCGCTATAAGGACATGAGGCAGAACGGCATCGGCTTGTTCCGGTACGTGAACATCGGCGAGATCAGGAACCTGCGGCTCAAGAATGTGAAGATCGTCACGGACGGGGTGGATGTCGGGGCGCTGGTCGGCCGCTTCGGGGGCGGCGGTGTGGGGGACTGCCACGTCATGGACGCCGATGTCACCGGGAACACCCGGGTGGGGGGCTTGGTCGGCAATGCCGACGGGCTTGTCTCGCAGTGCTCTTCGCGGGGACGCGTCGCGGGGATCCTGTACGTCGGCGGCCTGGTCGGCAGTGTGGGGCAGGCGACCGTCAAGAAGTCGTACTCGAAAGCATCGGTCTCCGGCAACGACAGCGTCGGCGGGCTCGTGGGCGCCACCGTCAATGAGGCGAGCGTCGTCGACTCCTGCTACGCCAACGGCAAGGTGAGCGGTGCTACGTATGCCGGGGGATTGGCCGGACAGGTCGTGACTGGGAGGGTGTACCAGTGCTATTCCACCGGGGCTGTGACCGGCAATCAGTACGCCGGCGGGCTGGTGGGGAACAGGAGGGTCCTCAGCGACGTGATCGTGTCATTCTGGGATGCACAGACGAGCGGCCGGGCGACGAGTGCCGGCGGAACCTCCAAAACCACCGCCGAGATGTGGTCCGCCGACACTTACAACGGCTGGGGGGATTTCGATCTCACCTGGTCCATTTGCGAGGGCAGGAACTACCCGGTCTTCTGGTGGCAGGTTCCCACCTCCGATCTGCGGTGCCCGGATGGAGTGAACGGGGTGGATTTTGCCTCGTTTGCCATGCAGTGGGACCGCAGCGACTGCGGTGCCGTGAACTGGAATTGCGATTGGGCGGACTTCGACGACTCCGGGTCGGTGGGATTTCCCGATCTGGTCATTCTCTCGCAGGAGTGGCTCACGGGCATGTATTGAACCAGATTGAACCGCAACGGGTGGCTGACCATGGAAGGCTCAGGTGTTTCTCTAATTGGCAAGGCGGCGTTGATCACCGGGGCTGCCAAGCGCATCGGCCGGGCGATGGCCCTGGCCTTGGCGCAAAACGGTGTTCGGATCGCGGTGCATTACAGCAACTCCGAGCAGGAGGCAAAAGCTCTGTGCATGGAGATCGAGGGCATTGGCGGTGCGGCCTGGCCGGTCAAGGGTGACCTCGCGGACTCGGGTCAGACCCAGGCGATCTTCAAAGAGGCGGTCGACCGGGCCGGGGCCATCGATATCCTTATCAACAATGCCTCCATCTTCGATGCTGAGACAATCTGGGAGATGACGGACGAGTCGCTGTGCAGGAACATGCGCATTCACACTATGGCTGCCCTGACTCTGTCCAGGAATCTGGCGAAGCAGCAAAGACCCGGCCATATCATCAACCTGCTGGACACGCGAGTCGTCTCGTACGACAAGGATCACGCGGCCTATCACATCAGCAAGCGCTCGTTGCTGACGTTGACTCGGATTCTGGCTTTGGAGCTGGCCCCGAAGATCGCTGTGAACGCAGTCGCCCCAGGGCTGATTCTGCCGCCGGCCCAGCAGGATGAGACGTACTTGGAGAAACTGGCCCCCACGACCCCGTTGCGACGTCACGGCAGTCCGGCCGATGTCGTCGAGGCGGTGCTGTTCCTGCTGCGCAGCCGATTCATCACGGGACAGATCCTCTATGTCGACGGTGGGTACCACATGAGGGGACACCTCTATGACTGATGCTCGCAAGGGGCCCTCGCTCGATCAGATTCTCATTCGTGATCTGCAGTTCCGCTGCGTCGTCGGCGTCGATCCGGAAGAACGCCACGACAGGCAGGACATCACGGCGCAGATTACGCTGGACGTGGACCTGCGCAAGGCCGGCAGGACAGACGCGATCGAAGACACGGTCGATTACAGGGCCCTGAAAAAAGAGGTCCTGCACATGGCGGAGAACTCGCAGTTCCAGCTCATCGAGGCCCTGGCCGAGAGCATCGCGAAGATTTGTCTGACGCGCGACCGCGTCGCACATGTGGAGGTCGTCGTCGAGAAGCCTGGGGCGCTACGCTTTGCCAGAGCCGTTGCCGTGCGGATCGTTCGCACGCGGGACAATCCGCATGTGTGAAAGCACGAAGTACGAAACTCGAAATCCGAAAGAAATCCGAATGACCCAAATCTGAATGGCGGAAACGCTATCGCGACGCGACAGATGCGTTTTGAATTTCGTGCTTTGATTACTCGAGCTCGTTTCGAGTTTCGATATTCGAATTTCGTATTTCCACAGGTACGCCTTCCCACCACAGCCTTGGATAGTCCTTGCCTTCGTTGATCCACCAGATATCCTCCGTCCCGTTGGCCGTCTCGCCCACGAAGTCCCACCCAGCTTCGAGGAATGTTGCAGCCATCTGCATCTCGGCCGTGCTCTTGCCTGTACCGCCGGCACTCTCAGTCTGGCCGGAGGTCTGCATGTCCCAGAAACAATCCGTCACAAAACCCCACCACTCCCAGCCTACCAGCCCGCCGACCAAAACCTCACCATTGACCGCACCTCTGCTGTAGCACTGAGTCACATTACCGCAGTTGGATCCCAACAGGCCGCCGACATACCTGTTACCATTGACCGCCCCAGCGCTGTAGCATCTGGTGACATCGCCGTAATATCCACCTTGGAAGCATGCGCCGTTACTCCCCACTAACCCGCCAACCCCCCAATCACCACTGACAGTGCCAGTACTGTAAGATTGGGCCACAATGCCACCGTTGCTCCCCACCAGCCCGCCAACACGATTGCCACCACTGACTGCACCGGTGCTGTAGCAGTTGATCACAGTACTGCCTCGCCTGCTCCATGAACCACTACACCCCACCAGTCCGCCGACACTACCACCGCCGCTGACCGCGCCGGTGCTGTAGCACTGGGTCACAGTACTCTCGTAGGTGTACCCGACCAGCCCGCCAACATTGTCACCAAAGCCGGTCATGTTGACGTCCACAACTCCTATGTCCTTGACCTCGCCCCCAAATTCTAAGCGGCCCCAAAACCCCAGGTCGTCTCCACCTTTGATCGTCAAATGCGAAATCGTCAGGTTGTTGCCGTCGAATGTACCTGCAAACCATGGGACCACTGCCATCCCCCAACGGACGCCCGAGAGATCAATCGAAGCGCCCAGGCGATAGTGGGCATAAGGACTGTGGTGAATGATCCCACCCAGTTCCGAGGCATTGTAGATCATGTAAGGCTTCTCAGGCGTGCCCAGGCCGTTGAGGCGGGGCGGAGCATAACCGTTGAAGACCGCCAGAATGGGATAGCCGCCGCCTTGGGGTATCTGCCAGACCTCATGCAGTCCGTCTTCTCTTCCGAGGAAGTCCCAGCCTGCATCCTGATAGGTCTTGAGGTCTTGCATCTCGGCCGTTGTCTTGCCTATGACTCCGTTTGGATCAGGATCGGTACTCCCAACACCATCCAATGTGCCAGCGATTTGGATATCCCAGAAACATTGCGTCGTCGTAGGATATCGACGCATGACGAAACTTTTAACCAGCTCCCCTCCCACCAGGCCGCCCACACATTCGTCCCCGCTGACCACACCCGCGCTGTAGCACTGTGTTACAGCACCCAAGTTGGACCCCACGAGCCCACCGACCTGTGAATCGCCGTTGACAGCACCGGCGCTATAGCACTGCGTAACATCGCCGGTGTTCCACCCGAGCAACCCGCCGATAAAGAACTCACCACTGATCGAGCAAGTGCTGTAGCAGTTCCTCACATAGCAGGTGTTGTGCCCCACCAGCCCGCCGACACTACCACCGCCGCTGACCGTGCCGGTGCTGTAGCAGTTGATCACAGTGCCCGAGTTGTTCCCCACCAGTCCGCCGATGTGCGAAGACCATTCGCCAGTACCACCGACAATACCAGTGCTGTAACACTGGATCACAAAGCCGCCGTTTGATCCCACCAGCCCGGCGATATGAGCGCCGGCCCCGTCTATGCTGCCGTCCGCCAGGCCCAGGTTCCTAACCTCGCCCCCGGGGCCCAAGTTTCCAAACAGCCCCAGATAACTATCACCCCTGACTGTCAGATGCGAGATCGTATGCGCGCTGCCGTCGAAGACGCCTGTGAAGGGAATGCCGTCAAAATCCCAATTCGTCTCGTTCACATCCGGCGAAATGACGGCCCTGTCGAAGACCTTTCGGCCGGGGAGATTCGGGTCCAGGTCGATGTCGGCGGTCAGGATGAAGTGCTTACCGTAGTCGTTGGGCTCGTTCCCCAGGGCGATCAGGTCGGCGGCTGTGGCGATCTGGTACGGATCGTTTGGCTCCCCCGTCCCGCCGCTGTATTTGGCCGTGGCGGTGGAGACGAGGGTCAGGAGAAGGACGATGGATGCATACGCTGGGAACCTGCCTCGAATAGCCATAACGCACCTCGGATTCGATAGAAACGCCGCACGATAACGATCAACTCTTCTAACCACGGAGATCACCAAGGACACGGAGAATGAATGGATTTACCGGTGCCGGCCCCTCGCCAAGCTCGGCAAGGCTCCAAGCTCCTGGAATCCCATGTGTTAT
>Ga0315274_10003847_pt1 | contig 22274 bp, 26 predicted proteins | sample YL17G02_20_MG_FD_203700 | JGI IMG/M metagenome (GOLD analysis project Ga0315274, IMG submission 203700) | Sediment microbial communities from Yellowstone Lake, YNP, Wyoming, USA - YL17G02_20 | ecosystem: Environmental > Aquatic > Freshwater > Lake > Sediment | place: USA: Wyoming | collected...
GCCTTCTTCTCGCTGGTACTTGAGTACTTCCTTCAGGTACTTGAGTTTGGTCAGTCCACTGTTAGCTAGGTGCCTTACCTGCTCGTTAGTAAGGTTGCTTGTGTCAAAGTCAAAGTGGTTAGTATCCACAGCTTCACCCCCTACATAGCCAGTTTGCTATCTCATCCAGCTTCCCTGATATATGCTGCCGCTCAAACTCCACAGTATACACAGCTCCCTCAGGCATGATGCAGCAACTGATGGTTAGCTGCCTGTACTGTGCCGCCAGCTCAAACAACTGGTGCAAAGCTTGAGCATCCCTGATTGCTTCGATAGTTCGCTCACTGTATCTTGGCTGCTCCATACTTACCTCCCTTCGTTACTCATTCTCCATTGCATACCTCAGTATACAACTCCATGTTGACAATGTCAACTGGTTGGGCCTGAAAAATGATGCTCTACGCACCATAACTGAACACCTACTGAGTTGTTTTGAGTCTGTTTGAACTAGTTTGAAGCTGACTGGCTGGCAACTAAGCTCAGTCATTTTGCTTCACTAGTGCTTACACTAGGTTGAGTGTTTTGGCGAGCCGCATCCTAATGCTGAACACTTTGTTCCCGTCGCCCTTAGCATCAGCATACAGCTCATTCCAGGTTTTGCCAGTTTCTGCTTCAGCAACCTCATCACCGTGCTCTTTGAGCAGTTCAGCGGTACTAGCGAACTTTTTGCCTTTGCCTGCATGAGTTCCACCAGTGCCACCAGCACTTTGACGCTTAATCAGCCTGCAGCTCGTGATACTCTCTTCAAAGTCTTGACTGTACCACACTCCCTCAGCAGCATCCAGCTCACCTTTGTCGTAAGCTTCAGCTACTACCGCATCAATAGCGGACTTGAGCTTGAGAGTGATACTGGCCAGGGCAGCGAGCTTCGCATCATGGGCAGCTTTTTCAGCTCCAGCTTGCTGTGTCACAATCTGCTTAGAGATTGCAGCTACAGCTCGCATATCGCCCTTGTCAAACGCTGCGTCCAGTTCGGCTTTGAGTTGCTGAAGAGTCTTTAGCTCTTCTGTCATCTTGACACCTCCATCATATTTTGTACTTAGGTCAGTGAGTTGTGGGTTAGTGTCTAATGACGTTGCCACTCCATCAGACATATTCGATTGTACTTAGTGTAAGGGTTATACCCTCTGTGAGTGTTCCATCCGTTTCGCTCCTGTCCGTTCTGTCATGATTCATTATCGCACTATGGGAATCAAGTGTCAAGACCAGTGAAACGAACTGGCGACCATTGGTGAGCGTTGTGCTAATCCCAGCTCTTTCAATCGAGCAATATCTCCCCCATGCTCACGTTCTCATATGCTCATGGTTGAGCGGTTAGGCCAGCGCCATGTGTCCGTAATGGTGCTCAGTCTGCGGACAGTTGGCAAGCGAACATATGTTCTAATGGGCTGAGGGGAGTGCTTAACATAATGTTTCCTTATCCTTGCCCTTACTGTTTGCTGTACCCTAACACTTAGCATCCAGCTAATAATTGAGGTACGGTCAACCTACTTTGATGAGTACTTTGTTGTTTTAGAGCTTATCTTGGAAATTACTCAAAATGTAAAATTCAATACTTACTATACTTACTATACTTACTAGTTACTAGGTGGGGTGGTAGACCGCTTGTCGCCCTGCAGCTCTAGCACCTTATGAATAGTGGTGTGGATATACTCCAGAGTCTCTGCAGCGATACGGCCAAGCATGATGTCAGTCCCGAGGGGAACTACGATTACGTTGGAGTGAGTCAAGCTAGCAATCTGCTGTACAGCTTGCGGAGGTAGCTGTGGTACTCCAACTGGTACCTGTATCACTACCAGCCCAACTTGGCTTATGAGTGGTCTTCCATCAGGCCCATACACTAGCTTGTTCCCATTTCCACTTGTCACTTACTTCCTCCTACTGTTCCTATCTATTAGTTCCTTAGCTTTCCACAGTCTGCTCAGCTTCTCTTTAGCACCTGGAGTACACTCTACCAAGTTGTGATAAGCTTCCTCTATCCCCTTATATCTCAGCTCAGTACCAAACTTAAATGCTTCATCCCAGCTCCAGGGTATCAGTACAGGTACATTACAGAACTTGCATATCCAAGTGCTCTTCTTATCCACTGTTACATACCAGTGAGCTCCACTCTCACTCTGTGGACAGTGAGCATCTGGGTATGCTATTCCATTCTGGTTGATAGCTCGTTTCTTTACCATTAGCTTGTTCCTTTGTTACCAATCCTTAGGTGCTCCTCCATAAACTTCTATCTCGCTCCGCAGCTCAGCTAGCATAGCACCTAGATGAATAATACGGTCAACATTTTGAGACTCAGCTACCTTGACTCTCTCTAACTTGATTCTCTGTACTACTGCAGCCCTTCTCCTCATTATCTTGAGCCTATTGACTCGGGTCTCATCAGTCATAGGTTGTCGCTTTCTTCCTCTCGTCTCCACTCTAGGATTGTTCTCAATATGCTGTATGCCTCTCTCTATCCAGCAGTTAGCATGGAACCTCATCTTGAACGGCCAGTTGACTGCGTTTCCATCTCTCTTTCGCCAGTACTTACACACTACCATATAGTCATTATTCTCTATTGGCTTCTCACAGTGGTAGCACTTGGCAGTCTTCCTGCACTTGGTCAGCCATACGTCCACTTGTCTCTAACTGCTCCTTCTTTATCCTTATATATATTATATCACTCTCCATATCCCAGTGTCAATACAGTAATAGAGTAGAGGTATATATATGTAAATAGATATATATCTAACTGTTATATGGTTTAATTTATTATATATATTGACACCCAGCTACTACTGTGATATAATGTAAGTATGATGGGAGAACTATATGCAAGAAGATAACGGTGCTAACAAGCTTGACACTAACGCTGAGATAATCGCTCCTGAAGAGGCTAGACGAGTACAGGCTGTAGCAGCTAGACATGAAGTTACTCAAGAGGAACAGATAGCTCAGTCTCTCATCCCTTACAACCATGATGATGCTAGAGCAAAGTATCTTGGCTACCGCTCCAGTGGATTCACTACCAGAGAAGCCCTCAAACTGATAGGTTATGGTGCAAGTGCACTATCCATGTGGAGGAGAGACAGTGAGTTCCTAGCTATCGAGAATGACTTACCAAGATACAGGAAGCAGCTAGCTAACGAATACGTCCACTTGGAATTTATCCGTAACTACCGCCTAGTACTTCTGAAAGACTACAGAGTCTACCAGAGGAGCCTTACTACTGAGAAAGATATAGAGGGGCACATTCTCCCTATGTCTGACCAGGACCATGACTATCTGCTGAAGGCTCGTACTCACTACACTCCACAGCAGCTCCAAATAATTGAGTCACTTATGTCTGGCACTGAGCCTGGTAAGGAATTTAACTTCACTGACTTCATTCTGGCAGCTGCAGCTCAGACCAAGAAGCGGGTAACTGTGGAGTCCAAGAAGGCTACATTTGAACTGACTAGGGAGGAGATAACTACAAGCGAGGAGGCAGCTACCAGTGAGACGTAGTCCATCACCTAAACAGTCAGCGGCAAGTAGGCATAACATCAGAAAGGCTCAGCTCAGTAGGTACAGACGGACTGAGCCACGCAGTCTAGGGCGAATGCGAAAGAGAGGGAAGTACTAACTAACTAATACTAGCTTCTGTGTATGGGAGGTTACTATGGCAGAGAAGTGGATAGCTAAGGCAATCAAGCGACCTGGAGCCTTAACTAGAAAGGCAAAAGCCGCTGGTATGACTACCAAGCAGTATGCTCGAGCTCATAAGTCAAGTAAGGGAACTACAGGTAGGCAATCTAGACTGGCTATCACTCTATCCAAAATGCCTAAGAGGGGAAGTAAATCAGCTACTAAGAGAGCAAGGAAAGTGAGGAGATAACACTTGTCCACTAGTTCCCAGACTAACTCTCAAATGTCAGTACAGGATGCTATGCAACTGTTGCTAAGTGACAGGCGACAGTTCATGGAAACTCTCTATGAGATTGAGAGTAAAGACCGAGAAGTAGTCCCTCTCAAACTTAATCCCATACAGTCTGATATGTACGGTACTCGTACAGGCAGGGACATATATGTCAAGCCAAGTCAGGTGGGAGCTACTACTTTCTTTGTAGCCGACTACCTAGCTGATGTAATGACTATTCCTGGTACTACTGCAGTAATAATCTCCTATGATGAGTTTATCAGTGGAAGACTGTTGAGAAAGGCCTATACTATCTATAACCATCTAGCTCAACGTGTACCAACTATTCCAACGCTGGGCCACGGTTCAACCTACGAAATGACTTTCCCAGCCATCAACTCAAGCTTCTATATAGCCTCAGCAGGTAAGTTTAGTATGCCTAGAGGAGAGCCGATACATAAATTACTTCTGGATGAGTTCGCATTCTGGCCTACTGACTCTCCAGAGAAGGTATTTGCTTCTGCAATACAGCGAGTTCCTCTCTCTGAGGGTACTAACATAGATATCCTCTCCACTCCCAATGGAGAAGCTAATGACTTCTATGAGCTCTATGTAGCTGCCAAGGAAGGAAAGGAGTTTGGTAAGTCTGTCTACAAGCACCACTTCTACAGGTGGTTTGACCTTCCTGAATATCAGCTAGCTCCAGACAGTCCATTTGCTCTCCCTGGCGACACTGCACCTGAGCTTACCAGCATTACTCCAGATGAGTCTAAGCTGATGGTAAACTGGGGCGTAAACTTTAATCAGATTCGCTGGAGACGCTACAAAATAGCTGAGATGGAGAGCTTACGGAGAAATAGTGATACTCGACTTCTCTTTGGCCAGGAATATCCAGAGGACGACATCAGTTGTTTCATATCAGCTGGAGACCAAGTATATGACTCAGAGCAAGTGAATCAACTAGCTAAGGACTGTTATCCAGCTCCTTACCATAAGCTCTACACTGATATCTGGTATGATATGGAACCTGAAGCAACCTATCTCCTCTCTATTGACCCTGGTCTAGGCAAGATAAGTGAGTCTGTAGCTACAGTGTGGAAGTTCCTGGAGTCTGAGTTTATCCACTGCGCTACTCTCTCTGGACTCTATGCTGGCTTTGAAATGGCTCAGAAGTGTATGCAGTTGGCAGAATACTATAATGGAGCTATCATTACAACTGAGAATGCGTTGGATATAGTTAGTCACTTATCTAACTACCATAACTTATACTACTACACTAACCCTGTAGATGGTAAACAGGACACTCGAGTCATAGGCTGGCAAACTAACACTAAGACCAAGCCGTACATGATAAATGAGCTGGCTAGGCATCTAAGTAAAATTAAGACTCACGATATAAGACTAGTGAGTCAGCTCAGAAATATCCGCTGGGTACAAGGGAAGAGAGGAGAGCGAGCAGTATCAGTAGGTATGGATGACTACCATGACTCAGCTGCAATAGCTATAGCCTGCCGCCAAGCTGCTCCTGTATTCAGAGGAGTGATAGGAACAGCAGGCTGGAGTGACTCCTGGGGTAAGCGAAGATAACTAATGAGGAGAAGATACTATGGCAAACACCCTTACTGCAAGTAATATAACTAGCCGTGCACTTACTCTCAAGTCTCACTGGCAAAGGAGAAATACAAAGTTTCTAGACTGGTACAGAACTCTCCAACTGAAGGACGAACTTGAGCAAGAGAATATGGAGAGCTTTGTGAGCTCAGACCCTCGCTCTGCCTACAACCTGCTTCTCCATATGCTCAACTCCCCTCGTATTCCTCACCGCATACCTCCTGAGCTGGTCACTCCTGAGCTAGTTATTCCAGCAGGCAACCTAAGCAAACTGCTTGATGTAGCCTGGCAAGATGTGTTCACTAGATACAGACTCTCTGGTAGAGCTAGCTGGATGCGAGACTTAATAGGCTTTATGCTTGCTACAGGCTGGTACTCAGTCATAGCAATGACTTCTCAGGATGGCACTCACTGTATTGCAGAAGTACTGAATCCAGGCACAGTCTTTCCAGTCTGGGATGATGAGCTGGTGGAGTGTGCTAGGATAGACTCAATCTCGGCTGGAGCTGCAGCTAGACTCATAGCTCGTAACCAGTGGAAGGTGGCAGTACCTAAAATTTCAGTACTTATCTACGACTACTGGTACATAGAGGCTAACCAAGTGATGAACGCAGTAGTATTGGGAGATGCTCTAGCTAAGCCTTCTACTCCTGAGACTCGCTTCTCCCGTATACCTATCTTTACTGCCCCTGTTGGAGGCCTGCCTGATACTGGCATCCTATCTCAAGACCCTGAAGCTTGGAAGGAAGACATAGGACAGGCAAGCTTAGCCACTGCTGAATCTGTCTATAGGTCAATGAACAAGTGGTGGACTTTCTCCATGCAGCTACTGAGAGACACTGCTCAGTCTCGCTGGTTTGAGCGGTCTGCTGGTGGCAAACCTATCTTGAAGAAAGAGGACCTATATAAGAGAGGCTTCATAGCCAGACTAGGCCCTAACGATGAGGTTGGCCCTCTTCCTGTTCCTCCCATACCAGTGGAGCTCAGAAGTATGCAGCTTGATATGGAAGCTATGCTGCAGAGAGCTGGCCCTCCCTGGTCTATGTTTGGAACTAGCACTCAAGGTATGACTGCCTATGCTATGGCACAAATAGCTTCTGGTGCTGCTCAGATGGCGCAGCCTTATCATCAAGGAGTAATAGATGTTCTGACTGACATAGATAACTTCTGGCTGGAGCAAATAAGAGCAAGTGGCTCTAAGCCTTACGGCATGGGTTTTCCTAAGGAGCTGCCTGAAACTACCAGAGTAACTGCATCTTATGACATACGGATACCTGGAGACATCATACAGCGAGCAACAGTAGCTCGTATGCTTGACCCAGACTTCCGCCTAAGCTCCACTAGGGTAACTGAAGAACTCTTCCCTGAGGTCAAGAATCCTATGGAGGAAAAGGCTCAGGTCATGGCTGACAAAGCTGAGACTCATCCTATCCGAGCCTATATATCACTTATACTTTCTCTTAGGCAGGAGGCAGCTACTATCAGGAAAACTCCAGGTGGCAATACTGAAGCAGCTAGACTGTATGAGCTGGCTGCCAATAATATCGAACAGAGTCTAGGAGTATCTACACAGGAGCAACCCACTCAGCAGGCATCAGCTAGGCCTGAGGTAGTGCCTAACCGAGAGCAGACTCTTAACAACAGGAATGGTGAGGCCCCTACTCCAGTCTCGTAAGGAGAACTAATATGAGTGATGGTGAACAGTTTCTATCGGACCTTAAGAAGTGGCAAGACCAAGCTAAGCTATTTAGTAAGCAGGTAGATACTGCTGCTAGTAAATTGGCTAAGGTACAAGCTATTGCTCAGCCAACTCAGCAGCCTCCTCTACTATCCAAGATTATACCTGGCTACAAGACTCCATCATGGATTGCTAAGCTTAAAGGTATGCCTACTCCTTCAAGTGTAATTGGAAAGCAAGCTGAGCTAGTAGCTGCTGGTCTAGAATTTGGTGATGCTGAGCGCAAGGAGTATGCGTCAGCAGTACAGAACTATGCTCGTGCTACCTGGTTCTCGAACTTCTATTCAGCTGCTCCTCAACTAGTGAAGTCTGGTAAAGTAAATACTGTAGATGACTATCTTACAGCTATGAAGTCCGACCCAGAAGGCATCCTTACACCTGACGATATGGCTGCAGCTACTGAATCTCTAGCTAGAATGAAGGAAACTTACCCTCTCACTGACACTGGAGCTCCATCCTGGTCTGAAGCTACTGGTGAGGAAGAGGAGCAAGTAAGAGAGTTCCTCAGAGGAATGTCAGAAGCTATCCCTATGCAGTCAGTAACTACTATGACTACTACTGAGATAGCTAAGGCTCTAAAATTCATCACTCCAGTACCTGAGCTTCCTGAAGGCTGGACTGACGAAGATATACTGAAGACAGCGGCTCTTATGGGTATACCTGCTGAAGCTCTAGCTGATGCTAGTACAATAGAAGCTGTTGTAGAGGAGTTTAGTAGACAGGCTCAGGAGCAGGAGCAGAAGATTAAAGATGTACTGGCAGGATTGTCTGAGTGGGAGAAGCCCAAGCTGTCAGTTGGTGAGCGGCTTAAGCTCCTTGCTATATCACCTTTCCAAGCTGTATCAGAAACTATGCAACCATATATCCAAAATGTAACTTACCCTATCTCTGGGTTCTGGGTATTGACTTGGCAGCGATTCTTGGCTGGTACTCAGGACTTAGAGCGTAACTTCGACCAGCTCAGAGCTGAGGGAAAGAGTGTCTGGAGTAGCTTAGGAGAATCATACACTAAGGACGACTCTATTCCTTGGTGGGGAAAGCTTGCTATCGAAATCTTTAGTGACCCAATCACTTATATCCCTGGCTGGGGACTGTCTGCTCCAGCAAAGGCAGCTAAGCTAATCGGACTAGTGAAGGTCAGCCGAGCCCTAACAACTATAAATAGAGGTATGTACGTTGGCCTTGATGTGCCATTTACTACTCTCAAAGCATACTGGCTTAGACTGCCAAAGTCATTTAAGCAGGAAGTTGTCGCAAGTAGTGACCAATTTATCGAGCACCTGGAAGTATCTATGCAGCAGGTCAATCCAGGTAAGACTTACTTCAATGCAGCTGACTTTGAGAAAACTATAACTGCAGCTGTAGATTCTTTTAGAGCTAATCCAGCAGCAAATGATACACTTACTACCTTTGGCAGTGAACTGCATAAGTTTACTCATATGAATCCTGAACAGATTGAGATGTGGAGCAGGAAGCTTGGCGGCAAACTGACTAAGGAAGCTGCTAATGCTCCATCTATATCTCAGACTGTCAATGATGCTATGGCTCAGATGGTAAACAAGACACTACCTGCTGAAGCTGCAGCTAAGGTAATTGCATCTGCTCTTGATGTTGCTGATGAGCCTGTTGTTATCAAGCAGGTAATCAAAGATGCTAATGTGTGGGTAGGTAAGAGTCTCAAGCGCATCCAAGCGTCTATTGATATAGCCAAGACAACCACTACTACCAATCCCTACCATGAAGCTGCAGCTTATCTCAGGAAGACTCAGCAAGCATTACTTGAGGCTGAACTGAAGTCTAAAAAAGCTTCTGGTGACTTCCTCTCTGGTGTTATACTTGGTCTCCAGCGATACACTGACAAATTTGAGAACGGCAGATTTCATCTAACTGTTGACCGCTATCTTACTAAGTTCATGGCAGAAGCTTACCTTGGTAACGCATCCTATGCTATCTGGAATGCTTTTGAAGGTGTTGCTATCTCCATGTTAGAAGGAGTAGTTCCAGGAGTAACTAAACTTAGTGTAGCTAGGGAAATGTTTAGAGGTACGATTGGACTTGATGCATCTATCAGAAGTACTATAGAGCAGCTCGAGAAGGCTGCTAGTGATGTTGCTGGTATGAAGCTTAATAATCCTAACCGTATTAGTTTGATTAGGATGCCTGAACTATTCAAGATACCTTTTACTGACATTGAACTGAAAACTCCCAGCTGGATGAAGCAACTAGAGTGGGTGCTTGGTGGTAAGTACATAGATGCCTCTAACACTTTGGGTAACATTATTAGGGTGAACTTCATTACTAAGAAGATGGCACAGCATCTATATAGGCTAGCTGAGGATAAGTACGGCACTCGGTTTGTTATAGAAAGAATTGCTAAACTAGCTAAGGGAGCTCCTAAGTTATCCTCTAACAGTAGATTAGGCCTGTCAAAGGAAGTATTAGAGGACGATATGTTCTACAGGATACTGTCAGGTGACATAGAGCAAGTGCTAGCTGCTCACGAAATCTATACTAATGGCTCACTAATGCAGGCTGAGCAGCTCAAGATTCTTCGTAAGTACACATCAATAACTCCTAGAGCACGAGTACTTGCTGAGGAAGATATCAAAGCTAACCTAGTAATGATTACTGACATACAACCTTACAGTAAGGTGGCTGACAGTCTTGCCTCTGGTATGACTACTGAAGAAGCAGTGGAGGCTGGTGCTACTCAAAGTATGGTAGACTATGTGAGTAGTGTGTGGAAGAAGATAGATAAGAACCGAACACTGTATGGTGTCACTGACAGCTCCCAGATGAAGGCTGCTGTACTATCTGAAGTAAGAAGAGAAGTGCCTGACCGTATCACTGACTTTGCCAAAAAGGTAGTGGGTGAGTCTATCAAAGACCTGAAGCTCCGTCCTGGCTCAATGCCTGACACCTTTGAAGCATTTGCTAACAAGCTAGACATGATAGAAATTAAGGATGCTGATACTCTCATGAGTGTGTATCAGTCATACAGGGTACTGGCAGCTGATGCTAGTAACCTTCCTTCCTTTCTAATGACTCAAGCTATGGAAGAAGCAGCACCACTGAGAGGAGTTAGAGGTGGTGAGCGAGCTATAGATAAACTGTTCGTAGCTAAACGTGCTGAACTTGAAGCTGCAGTCTCTAAGGCTGACTTTGCACTTGAACGAATTAAGAACAAGATAGTGGCTAACACAAACCTAATCACTACTGACCAGGCAGATGCACTTATCCGTACACTGGATGGTATGACAGCTCGTAACTCACTAAAGGCTAGCACACTAGCTCTTGACCGTGACTTACTAGATAAGTTCTGGACAACAAAGAGAGTTGAGCGCGACTACGATAAATTTTGGCATGAGCGGCAAGCAATCTGGGTGGGCCATATGCAAGAGGATGCTGTATTAGCAGGTCAGGAGTTTGTAGCTGGTGGAGATTATGCTAAACTCTACTCTCGTCTACCTCCTGAGAAGCTCACTCCAGTGGATGCCACTAACAGAGCACTATCCCAGGATGATGTAGCTAAAATACTTGGCACTAACGTAGATGGACTGTCCTCTGGCCTGATGGATAATACTGCTCTCACTCAGTTCAAGGCGCACTTTGTTCAGATGGTGCTACAGCGTGCTAATGGAAGACCTGACCTATTCAAAGAGATTACTGAGCAGAAGATAGGCACAGTTTATGATGAGATACTCCAAGGTATGAAGATGTCACCTGAGAAAGCTATAGCTGAGCAGAAGATTATGCTAGAGGGTGAGAGTATGCGGCAGGAGCTTGTTACTCTCAAGCTGAATGGTGGACTGTCTCCTAGTGATGAGAAGGCTGTGCATATCTGGATAGATAACGCAGCTAAAGGAATGAAGAGTATCTTCAATGAGAGTACTGGAATAACCAAGGCAGATTGGCTAGCAATTCGTCAAGAAGCTTCTCACTTGGCTCATCAGGACTACTACAAAGCTTTCGCTGACTATACTAACCAAAATATAATTGACGCCATGATGCGTACTGTCATGCCATTCTGGAACTACCATCTGTATCGCTGGTTCTTCCTACCCCGCACCTTTGTCAGGCATCCTGGTGTAGCTCTAGCTTGGGGTAAGTATAACAACTACACTGACAATGGCTATGTGCATATACCTAACTCCAACCTAGACATGAATCCATTTGTTAGCAGCGTAATGGGTGCTACCTTTGGTCTAGCTCGGCACGACTTCAAAAGTTACTACAATAACCTTGGTCTGCTGGGAGAAGGTCTTGACTTCTGGATGAGGAGAGGATTCTTCCCTGGAGCTCAAATCATGCTACCTGTCACAATAATGAGCTCAGTGGTATCAGGTAGAACTCCTGAGTTAGGCGAAATGCTACCTCCAGTAGGCAATTTTGGTCTAGGTCTATTTACTGGTAGTAACATACCTGGAGTAAAGGATGCTGCTATCTGGCTACAGGATAGAGTCTTCCATAATAACTTCCGAGACTACTACATCTCTACTGAGATAGCAGCAATGCAGGCAGATGCTGGTGGCAACCTTATAGGAGGCCAGAGTGGAGTTGACCTATGGTTCAAGATAAAGGATAAAGTCAAGCTGACTGAGGAAGAGCAGAATCTTTGGGATGAAGCTTATAGACGCACTGCCTGGTATGGTGTACTCAGGAGCCAGTTCCCACAGTTCAGAGTTCGAGAAGAAGAATATACTGAAGCCTTCCTGCAAGTGACTAAGCTAATAGAGTCTCAGCTAGGTATGACTGCTGAGTATCAGGAGTACCTGTGGCAGCATAACCTACGTCCTACTGATATAGTAGGTGGTCTTCCTCTCGACCTCAAGAACTCTCTAGACCAGATGTGGCAGTGGAAAATCTGGTTTGGTAGAGGACAAATCCTCATGCCTGCTGACCAGAATGACTTGGCTGGCAAGATAAACAGCTACTGGAACTTAGTTAAGTCCTACCAGACTGATAGGATAACTAGGCAGACTGATACTGATGCTGGCTTCCTGACTCCCACTGACAAACTGCACTTCACTGGCAGTGAGTGGCGTACTGAGTACGCTGATAATTGGTCACAGTATGCACTGGCAGTGGAAGACCTGGCAAACTATGACACTCATCCTGAATTTGCTGATGCTATAGATGCTATGACTCCTGAGGGTCAGGTAAGACTGGCTAAGACAATGGGGTATGCTGTACCAGTTAGTGGCCCTCTAGATGAGGCTATCAATCTATACTTCTCTCTTGAGCTTAAGAAGAAGAAAGACCCTTACACTGGCGAAGAAGATGATGATTACTTAGGCTTCTGGCTGAACCGAGAAGCTGTAAGGCAAGCTCTAACAGATGAGCAGAGACAAGACTTTGACGCTTACATCAGGCGCTATGAGACTCCTATGGAGCGGCTGTTCAAAGATGTAACTAACAGGTACTTACGAGGCTACCGTGCAACTACTCGTATTATGCTTGAGGATTATACTAATGAACAGCAAGCTCTCATAGCTGAGTTCTATGCTGACAAAACAACTCTCGAGCGGAAGCAGGAGATACAAGCTATGACTAATCCTAAGTCTGGTAGGCAGCTTATATCCGAGTGGAGCAGTATCTTGTCTGATGCTCGAGCCAGCTTACGTACAGTATCTCCTAAGCTTGACTTCTGGCTCTATGTGTTTGGCTACACTACTGTTCCAAAGACAGATGCTGCTCAGTCCATGATAAGCAAGTGGGAGCAGGATAAATCAAGTATATTGGCAGGATACTAACATGGATACAGTTAAGCTTACTCAGGACTTTGAGGATAACTTTGAGAAGCTCATCTGTGTCAGTCACAACAGTGGCTTGCACTTCTGGGATATACTCAGAGTAGTGGTGGTTATGGTACCTAAGCTAGTCATGCTGGCTGATGTGGAGTACTACAAGAACCAGCAGAGAGGTGGTAAGGAATAATATATATAATAATATGATATAACAGTAACTGTATATATTATTACTTCTATATATTGACAACGGCGCTGGGATATGGTAAACTGAAGTTAGAATAGGAGGATACTATGACAGACCAAAATCAGGCTCCTGACCAGCCTAAGCTAGTTCCTGAAAAGGATTTGCTAGCGTTGAAGGCTGCAAAGGAGAGTCTGGAGCAGAAGCTTAAGGAAACTGAGTCCACCCTCACTTCCACTGTAGAGACTCACAGGAAGAGTCTGGATGAAGTAACCAACAAGCTCTTTGCTGCAGAGGCTTCTGTAAAGAAGTTTGAGGAACAACTAAGTGAGAGTGCAAAGTCTGGAAAAGACTACGCGGAGGTCAAAGCTAAGCTGGAGGCTGCTGAGAAGAAAGCTGGTGAACTAAGCATTAAGACTCTTGAATATCGCAAGAAGCTTATCGCTGACACCTTCAAGATACCAGCCGACTCGCTCAAGGATAAGTCTCTAGAACAGCTAGACCTATATGAGGAAGCTCTCAAAGCCGTGCAAGCTGCCAGGGGAGCAGGGAATTATGCGCTACCTGGAGCACCTGGGAATGGAGCTGCTCCTATGCCAGCCAGGGAGAGAATCAGAACTGGCTTCGATGCTTTGCATCCCAGCGGATAACTAAAAGTAATTAGAGGAGGAACACATGGCAATAGTCGGTCATTTCGAATCACTTGCCGAGGCTCAAAAGCTTGTTCGTAGCGAGCTGTTGGCTGGTGTAGTGCAGGAAATCTACGAGGAAGGTCAGCTACTCAAGATGCTTCCTGTAACTACTATCAATGCAAAGTCACTGCTGTACAACAGGGAAAAGACTCTTCCATCAGCAGCTTTCTTTGACATACACGAGCAAATTCCCTGGACTGCTGACACTAACTTCACAGCACAGGTAGAAGTGTCTCTCAAGACAGTGGCAAGACAAGATGTGCTGGATAACTTCATGATGAAGACCTACAAGACTCCTAACGACTACAGGTCTATCATACTGTCCATGCTGAGGAAAGGCTGCATGAGAACCTTGGAGGACAAGATTGTCTATGGCAATATAGATAATGATGCAGCTGAGTTCGATGGACTTGGTCACTTGCTCTACGCCGACATCGCTGGTGCCGAAGCCTGGGCAGCTGCCAATCCTCAAGCTTATGACATGGGTGGCGTTGCAGCTCCTGTCACTCTCAAGGTACTTCGAGAACTTATTGATGCAGTCCGACCTAAACCTACCTGTCTTCTCATGACTCGTACTATGCGCAACACTCTCAGTGCAGTAGCCTTTGAAAAGGGTATTGTGCTGGCTAGTGCTACAGGCGGCGGCCGCATCACTTACGGGCCTGACGAGTTTGGCAGACGAGTAGACTACTTCGATGGTGTACCTATCCTTATCTCTGACTACCTACTGGATGAGACTGATAACACTGTTAACAAGGATGATGGTAATGACTCAGGAATCTCCAGCATCTGGGCAATCCGCTTCGGTCAGATTGAGGATGGCGGTCTGTGCATGGTGACAGGCGGAGACACTGGTGGAGTGGACTTCTTCAAGATGGTGGAACTACCAGACCTGGAAGACTACGATGCTGGTGGTATCCGCTTGGTAGCATACATGGCTCTAGCAAATGGCAGTACCAAGTCACTGGCTGTTATACACAGCATTGATGAGGATGGTGTCATAGTAGGCTAGACCAAAGTATGCAGAGTTTCAATAGGGTTCTCTATAAAAACACCAAAATATGATAGGAGAGTCTAAGTGAGTAAAACAAGTCCAATAATGATTAACCAAGACCTGAGAGCAGTAAATGGGAAAACTATTCAATTCCCAAACTGGTCAGCCAACAATGCTGATGAACCTCTGTGGGGGAACCTACATATTCCTGATGTCTATGGTGCTGCCCATTCAGTACAGCAGTATCCAATAGGTACAGTATTCAGGGATGATGGTAGGACATTTGTCTATGGTAAGTGGTCAGCCACTACGACACTAAAGACCTCTGGCTACATGGTATGTACTGTGGCTACCTACAAAGACCTATCCAACGCTGTTATTAGTGGTGCGGCTGGTGCTAATACCGTTATAGTGAACTATGGTGGAGCCTGTGCTGTCAACAAATATGCTGGCGGATACATGGGCATAAAGGGTAACAACTACAGGAGCTTCCGAATTATCAGCAATACAGTACAGGATGCTTCCAACTACGTTACTTTCACTCTTGATGGCACCTTCATCAATGCCTGCACTACCACTGATGATGTAGTCCTGATGGAAGACCCATATCGTGAGATGCGATGGTATATCACTTTGGATAGTAGACCATACATAGGAGCAACAGTTAACACCGTCGTAGCCAGCTACTACACCTGGATTCAGACTTGGGGAGTCCACATGATGATGTCAGCCTTTGGTACATGGGAAGGCGCTACTGGTTTCCAGTTTGGTATTGCTGCATATCATGGGAGTGTGAATGCTCTTCCTACAAGCACCTCTGGTATAGTTGCAAATACCGATGTCTATGGAGCTTGCCAACCAATTGGTGTGTTTGCTGCTGGCACTGACCCATCAAGTCCTGCAGACGTGAGTATTGCATATCCTGTCTACCTGATGGTTAGGCCATAGCAGATTGGCTTAAGGGGAGGGAAGGAAAAACTCCCTCCCCTTGAGAGCATGAGGGAGGACTGGAATGTTATATTCATGTGCAGGAGTCGCTGTTTGGGTATCAGATGGGAGTCCACCGCTACCTGAAGCTAACTGTACGTTGTGGCTTAATGAGCTTACTGGTAAGTGGTCTAAGTTTAATGGCACTTCTTGGAATACTCTACCCACTCCTGTTGAAATCACTATGGACGAAGAGCTAGCAGCTGCTCTGGCTAATATCGAATTGCTACCTGGCCCTCCAGGTCCTACTGGTGCTGATGGTTCTCAGGGTCTGCCTGGAAATGATGGTGCTCAAGGTATTCAGGGTATTCAAGGAGACCTAGGTGCTTCTGGTGCTAAGGGCGACACAGGGGATACTGGAGCTACAGGCTCGCAAGGAATACAGGGAGAAACTGGTTTACAGGGTGAACAAGGAATACAAGGCGTTCAAGGAGAACAGGGCATACAAGGAGTACCTGGTACTCCAGGCTCAAATGGTATTGATGGCTTCCCTAACATTCTAGTAACTCTCTGGCAGGATGCTGCCTTGACTGCTTGGACTAATATGCCTGCTGCTGAAACAGAGTTCAGGGCTGTTCTAAATACCAGAACCAAGATTGACCTAACCTCAGCCAATAATAGTAGAGTAATAGTTAGGATAGGTACTGCGCCTGTAGCCAATGCCAAGATAAAGGTTCAATACTCTACTGACGATACCAATTTCTCTGACCTGTGTTCAGTTACTATGCCAGCTACAGCCAACAAAACTAATGTGGGTGACTGGACTGCTGTGCCAGGTGGAGCAAAGCAAGATGTGTTTGTCAGAGTAGTAGGAGTAGATGGTAACGGCTCAGCTGACCCAACCTTTGGACTAATAACTCTAGGAGTGAACTAATATGGCTGGAGTATTTGTCACCGACCTAACTGTTAACCCTAGTGGAGATAACCTAGAACTCAAGCTCGACATGGTATTCTTTGCTTCTGGCCTGAAGGACTTGTCTGTAGTAACTATTACTATCTCTCCAGCTGATACTCTAGCTCAAGTCAAGGCAGCTATAGTAGCAGCTATACAAGCTGAGGCTACTAGACTAAGTCTTAATGTACCAGCTGCTAACATGATACTCCCAGCCTTTCAGAAGGGGGCGTAAGCAGATGCCACTGTATGAGTATCACTGTCAGCTGTGTGGTAATGACTTTGACAAGCTACTGCTAGTGGAGCTTAGAGACTCAGTAAGCTGCACCAAGTGTGGAGCTAAGGTGGACAGAGTAATGTCAAACTTCCAGTATAAGATGTTTGACTTCTCTACAAAAGATGGGGAAGGATTCAAGACAATCCAATACTCAAAAGATGAGTACAATGCCAGGTGGCGAGACAAGAACTATGACTACAGGGACAGAACTTAGGGAAAAGCTTAGGAGGAAATCAGATGCCTACTGCTGCTGAAAGTTTAACACCATCCAGTCCAGACGATGCAGTCAAGGAAGCTATCAGCTCATGTATCTCTCAAATGGCTGGGGAGCATCCTGACTGGAAGAATGAGCAGGCTATAGCTGCCTGCTACTCAATGGCTAACAAAGCTACTGGCAAGACTAACAAGAGCAAATCCATGAGAGTAACTGGTATGCAAGGAAACCAATAAGGAGGAAATCATGGCTATAAGACATATCGCTAAAACTATCGCTGCTAATACTACTGAGCTACTTGCAGCTAATGCTAGTAGGTCATATGCACTACTCCAGAATGATTCTGACACTGCTATGTATATAGGTATAGGAACTGCTGCCGTAGCCAATACTGGCCTTAGACTTAATGCTAATGGTGGCAGCTATGAAATGAGCAGAGCTACAAATAATCTTACCAACCTGGCTATCAATGCTTTAGCTTCTGGTGGTAACAAGGTAGCTGTCGGTATTGAAATATATGACTAGGAGGATACTATGGCTGAAGCTGAGAACATTAGACTCTTCCTAGCTAAACGTGGCTACGACACCAAAGTAGAAAAGTCTGGAGCAAACTATACTATAGGTATCAGGGCCAAGTCTATTGAGGAAGTTTCCAAACTCCTAGCTACCATAGGTGAGCCTGGAAGATTCATAGTGTCTGTAGAACTTTCAGACCTGATTGGAGTATTGAGTGACTCCTTTGGCTTGAGGGACATAACTAAAGGGATAGCTGACTTGGAGGTAACTATGTCTAATAATGTGAGGATGCTCACTGAAACTGATGATACGCTTAAGAGACAGAGTGAAGAGTCAATATCGTCTCTTACTGTAAAGATAGAGAACCTTACCAAGGTAGTGAGTGACTTGGTTGCTGATATGCAATATGTCAAGTCTCTACCTTGGTGGAAGCGATTACTTGGCGTGAGGTAGACTTATGCCTATTGAGAATCCTGAATTCTCCACCTTACTAGAAGAAGGTGTCATAGTAGCTACTAGGCCCAAGATTAACTTCATTGGTGCCTCGGTAACAGCCGCTGACAATCCTGGTGATGGTAGGATAGATGTCACTATAGCAGGCGGTGGCGGTGCTGGTGATATGACTGTGGCAGTATATGACCCTGCTGGCATAGCTGAGCAGCTTGTTGGTTTGGTAGCGGTTCAGGAACTAGACAACAAGACTCTGGATAGCTCAGTACTCAAAGGGACATTTACAGCTAGTGGGATAGTGACTCTTCCAGCTATCACTCTTGCTGGCGACCTTACAATGGCGCTGCTTAAAATCCATACTACCAACCTTACTATGTATGATGGAGGCGTTGGTGCTGGTTGGACTATTAGGAACGCTGCTGACAGTGCCTATGCTAGACTTACTGCTGGAGACGTTTTAGCTCAAGGTGATTATCTGCTAAATGCTTCAACGAGTTACATCAGAACCCAGAATGCTGATGGCTTTGCTGGGTTATTTGGAGCTAGGGATACTGGTGTAGGGATAGTTGAAGTTGCTAGATTACAGGGAGCTGCTGACCCTTACTTCCAAATGACTCTACCAGTTGTGCTACTTCCTATCGCCACAGCCTCTCTTCCAGCTACACCAGTTGAAGGGATGCTCACTTATGACGCTACCCTGGACGAATTGACCTTCCGAGACTCAGATAGTTGGGAAGTGATACTTACCAGAAGTGACCTAGACAATACAGCTGGTGGTACTGATGCTCTGATTACATCAGCACCAACCTCTAATGTCCTGTATGACCACGGAGTAGCTACTACAGGAGTACATGGAGTAGGGGCAGGAACCATAGCCAAGACTGCTGATATTACAGCGACTAAACTGGATGATTTCGCTACTCCTGACGATAACACTGACCTCAATGCTAATACCACTAATCATGGTCTATTACTTAAAGCAACTGCCCCTGCCGTTGGCCTGTACAACTATGTAGGTATAACTAATGGTGAGACTGTCTACACTAATAAGGCTTTGTTTGATGCCACCGCTCCAACTGATAGTGATGCTGTTAGTGCTGGTGCAGTAGGAACAGCAGCTACAGCAGCCAGAAGAGACCATATACATAAGGTTGATGCTGCCATTGCTGATGATGCAGTCCTAACTGTAGACTCTGCTGATGCAGCAGATAATGAGTATGCTAGATTCACTGCCAGCGGTCTGGAGAGTAGGACAGTAGCTGAAGTTATTGCTGACCTACTGAGTGTTGCCTTACCAGAAGATACTGCCATTATTCTTGATGCATCAATAAGTGCTGATGGGCACTACTCAGGGATTGTCGAGGCTGGTACTGCTGGTGCAACACTGGCATTTGGTGACTTAGTATACTATGCAGTAGCAGACTCTAGATGGGAGCTGGCTAAGGCTGATGTGGCTGCTACCTCATTCGGGAAGTTGGGTATATGTGTACTAGCTGCTGCTAATGATGGTTCAGCTACTACAATTCTACTGTATGGCAAAGTGAATGGAGCAACAGCTTTCCCAGCCCTGACAATAGGTGCTCCAGTGTTCATAAGTGCAGCCACGGCAGGTGACATAACTATAACTGCACCAACTGGTACTACTAACTTTGTGGTTAGGATAGTAGGCTACGGTAATACAGCAGATGAGTTGTTCTTCTGCCCAGACCTAACCTACATAGAGTTAGCATAAGGAGAGCAATATGGTAACAGTAACTTTCACAATACCTGATGCAATAGCTACAGAGCTAAACCAAATGGCTGTATTAGCGGGGTATCCAAATGCTAAAGCTATGGTCGTAGCCTACCTAAAGTATGAGCTACAAACAGCTAGAACTCAGGCTAGAGACAATCTCATTAAGCAAGCTAATCCTGTATCTACTGACGATGCTATAATTAGTTAGGAGAACTATGCCACTAACTCTGATAGGAAACAACACATACAGATGGACTTACCCTAACGGTGAGACTGTAGAGATAGGTGACGCTGCTACTGGAGTATTTCGCCCTCACATGAAGTTCAATAGGTGGGGAGAGTGTAGTATAGGATTAGGATTCCCAGGTATAGCAGCTATGAGTCAGGTAGTCAATGGAGATACCATCGTAGCAGAGAATGCTGGGTACAAGTTGGAGTGGTCTCCTACTCCAGTTAGCTCACTCTACAATGAGTTTGGAGGCTACGACTGGAAGATAACTCTGAAGGCTAAGCCACCTACCAATTCATTTGCTTTTGCATTTGATTCTACTAATGTAGTTGCCTCTCATCAACCTGTACTCACAGCACAGGAAATTTTATTTGGAGCTACTCGACCTGACCATGTAGTTAACTCTATAGCTTTTTTCCACGCTACAAAAGGTGGAACTGTATCGGTATCTGATGTTGCTAGAGGTCTAACTACAGGTAAGATAGGGCACTGGTATAGGATGCAAGCTGTAGACTCTTCTCCTATCCCAAAGACTGCATGGCTTGATTGGTCACTTCCTTCAGCTAACATAATAAGAGGAACTATTGACCAAAACTTTCTTAATGCTGCTACATATCCAGTTGTTTTATCTCCTATAGGAGATACATTTGGCTTTACTACTAAAGGTGGCTCACAAGGTTCTATAGAGAATACTTTCTGGGGGTCAAAAGTAACTGGCGCTGCTGGTACAGGTGTAAGTATATCAGCATGGCTAATTGTAACAACCACTACTCATTCTACCAAGTGCTGTGTATATACCTATGCAACAAAAACTCCGTTTACTAATGGAGACACTGAGGCAAAGAATCTAACAACCGCTGTTGATGGAAGTGTAGTAACAACGTTCAATTTTTCAGTTGCTCCTACCCTAACTGCTGCTACATATGGGCTGATTCCCTGGTCTATAAGTACAACAGGAGACTGCAAGATATACTATGATTTAACTGGTGGTACTGCACTACTATATGACTCCAGGAACTATAATGGCTGGCCTACATCATACTGGATTGAATATGCTGACTACAAGATATCTATATACTGTACTTATACCCCACCAGTTTCTGGTTGGACTGGTATTGCAAAAGTAAGTGGAGTTACTCAAGCTGCCTTAGGTAAGATTGATGGTGTAGCTAAGGCAGCTATAGCAAAAATAAATGGGAGGGCAGTGTGACAGAAGAAATTACTCAGGCAGTAGATAAGGTTATTACCAAGCAAAAGTTGATAGCAGATAGGGAAAAGTTTGCCAAGCAGCTCAATACCCTAATGGAGCAAGCTGCATTAGTTCAGGAGAATATTAGCAGATGCAGAGGAGCTATAGGGTATATCAATGAGACACTGAATAAACTAGAGGAGAAGCCAGATGGATAAGCTATATCATAGCTTCCTCTATGTCATGGGCTTTCCTACTAAGTCTGAAGAAATAGGGACTGGTGGACTATATATTACTGATATGCTTCAGCTTCAGAAGCAGCGGTTTCCTAAAGCTTGGTGGGTAATGAGTATTCTGTCAGTATTCCTATCCTTCTGTTTGTTCATATTCAATATCTGGCTATTACTCCATGTCATAGGTATCAGGCCATTTGGTACTCCAAGAAAAGAAGGAGAGTAGATGGATACTTGGATACTGAGCCTCTTTGGAACTACTCTAATAGCTCAGATAGCTCAGGGATATTTTGTATTCAGAAGGCTAGGCTCTATGGAGACTGCTCTGAGAAATGCCTGCCCATTTGGTTCCTGTCCACTGTTTAATAGAGCAAAGACAGAAGCAGCTCCACAGAGAGCAGAGTCTCAACCGTAAGGAGGAAGCGATGATTTGGTTAATAGTGTCTGCATTCTTTGGTGGTATACTGGTAGACCTGGCTAGCTGGGCATCTAATAAGCCAGAGCCATTCAATACTAGAATGTTTATCTGGAGTGCTATCAGGTCATTCTTCACTGCAGTAGGAGCAGTATTCGTTCTGAAGTATACAGCTCCACTAGATATTCAACAGATAGCTATGGCGCTAATCTTTGGAGCTGGTGGTGATGCTACCATCAAGAGACTATTTGCTGT
>Ga0315274_10003849_pt1 | contig 22253 bp, 15 predicted proteins | sample YL17G02_20_MG_FD_203700 | JGI IMG/M metagenome (GOLD analysis project Ga0315274, IMG submission 203700) | Sediment microbial communities from Yellowstone Lake, YNP, Wyoming, USA - YL17G02_20 | ecosystem: Environmental > Aquatic > Freshwater > Lake > Sediment | place: USA: Wyoming | collected...
GACCGTCCGCAAGGTCTTCGCCTCGGGCCGGATGAGCGAGGTCGGCGGCGCCGGCTACGCTCCCAAGGGCGAGTTCAAGGGCGCGGGCGCGGCGTCTCCGCTCGCGGACAAGACCCTCGACCTCCTTCTCAAGTCCGGCGTCCTGTGCAACGACGCCTCCTTGGACGAGAAGGAGGGCAAGTGGTTCGTCAAGGGCGATCCGACCGAGGGCTCCCTGATCGTGGCCGCAGCCAAGGCGGGTCTGAACACGGTCGAGCTCCGCATCGAGAACGAGCGCATCGAGGAGATCCCCTTCAGCTCCGAGCGGAAGCGGATGACGACCATCCACCGCATGGAGGACGGCCGGACGATCGCCTTCATGAAGGGCGCCCCCGAGCTCGTCCTGGAGCGCTGCGACCGGATCATGGTTGACGGCGCCGTCCTCGACCTCAACGGCGGCGATCGGGATGCCGTCCACAAGGCGAATGAAGCCATGGCCGGCGATGCCCTCCGCGTCCTCGGTTTCGCCTGCCGGGAGCTCGCGGGCGGGATCGAAACGAACGTCGAAGCCCTCGAGGCCGGGATGAGCTTCCTCGGTCTCCAAGGAATGATCGACCCTCCCCGCGAGGAGGTCAAGGAGGCCATTCGGGTCTGCCGCGAAATCAAGATCAAACCGGTCATGATCACGGGCGACCACAAGCTGACGGCCCTGGCCGTGGCCAAGGAGATCGGAATCTACACGGAGGGCGACCTGGCCCTGACCGGGGACGACCTCGAGAAGATGGGCGAGGAAGAGCTGGAGCGGATCGTGGACAAGGTCACCCTCTACGCCCGCGTCTCGCCCATGGACAAGATCAAGATCGTCCGGGCCTGGAAGAAGCGGGGCGAAGTCGTGGCCATGACCGGGGACGGCGTCAACGACGCACCCGCCCTCAAGCAGGCCGACATCGGCATCGCCATGGGAATCACCGGGACCGAGGTCGCCAAGGAAGCCGCCGACATGGTCCTCAACGACGACAACTTCGCGACGATCGTCTCGGCCATCGAACGCGGCCGCTGGATCTACGACAATATCAAGAAATACCTCGTCTACCTCCTCCGCTGTAACATCACCGAGGTTCTTGTCATCGGCGGCGGCGTCCTGGCCCTGGGCCCCGAATACCTGCCGCTCGTGCCCGCCGCTATCCTGTTCATTAACCTGGCCACGGACGGCTTGCCCGCCCTAGCCTTGGGCATCTCGCCGGCCGATCCGGATATTATGAAGCGTCCGCCCCGCGCCCCCAACGAGAAGGTCTTCTCCAAAGACTTCATTATCTTCCTGGCCATGGCCGTCCTGATCGAGAGCCCTTTCTTCCTGTTCATTTTCCTCCACGACCTCAAGGACATCACCCACGCCCGGACCGAGATCTTTTTCCTGTTCATCGTCGTCGAGCTGCTGATTGCCCTGAACTCCAGGTCCATCAAGCACAGCATCTTCACGCTCAGACCCCATAAATGGCTCGTCCTCGCGGTTTGCTCCCAGATCGCTCTGGCCTTCGGGCTCGTTCTCATTCCCTCGGTGCGTCGGTCCTTCGGGATCCAGCTGCCCTCGGCCACGGATATGGAGATCATCCTGGGATACGGCGTCTTCGCCGTCATCAGCATCGAACTCATCAAGCTGTACCTGAGGAAAAAGGTCTATCGGACGGAATAAGGGAACGCTTAACGGCGGGGTTGCACTTTTTGGGAATCCGGTTATAATGATGTGCGCCAACTGGCTCGGGGAGTAGCGCAGCCTGGCTAGCGCACAGCGTTCGGGACGCTGGGGTCGTGGGTTCGAATCCCACCTCCCCGACCATGGCTTTCTTTCGGTCGCATCGCCGATGATCTTCAGATTTTCATCGCGCCGGGCTTCGCGAAAAAAGAAAGCGGCACGACATCGATGCGGTCATGCAAGGGATAGGAACGGTCGCCCGGATAGATGACCATCAGACGACTGAGTTCCAAAGTCTCCACCGCTATCTTCATCGACGGCGTCAGCCGGGGGGCGTCCGTTCGCTTGCATTCGAACCCGAGCCGGCGGCCTTGTTTGAACGTCAGAAGATCCAGCTCGGCGCCATTATGGGTCCTCCAGAAAAATGCTTCTTGGTCGGGACGAACAGACTTGAGGATTTCCTCAATGGCATACCCCTCCCAGGACGCGCCCAGCTTGGGATGCAAAAGAAGCTCTCGTTCCGTCCGGATTCCCAGCAGTTGATGGAGCAGCCCCGAATCGCGCAAATAGATCTTCGGCGACTTGACTTGCCTTTTTTTCACGTTGGCAAACCAGGGCTTGAGGGGGCGGACCATATAGACGCCCTCCAGCAGGTCGAGATAGCGGCGGGCCGTGTTCTGGTCGACATCGAGCGAGCGTGCGGCTTCAGCCGCGTTCCAGATCTGCCCATGATAGTGGGCCAGCATCATCCAGAATCGGAGAAGCGCGGGAGACGCGATTCGAACTCCGTATTGGGGAATGTCCCGTTCGAGAAGGGTCAGGATGAAATTTTTGCGCCACGCCCAGCTCGCATCCTCGGTTCTCCCGAGGAACGACGGAGGAAATCCCCCCCGACGCCAATGCCGGGATTGGACGTCCGCACCTACTTCAGATAAGGAAAATCCCGAGATCGTCACGGTTTCCAGCCGTCCGGCCAGAGATTCGGACGAACGGTGTCTCAGGTCGGGCGAAGCGCTGCCCAAGATTAGGAATTTCGACGGAAGAGGAGTCCGATCGGCCAGAACTCGAAGGATGGGGTAAAGATCGGGCCGTCGTTGGATCTCGTCTATGACGATGATTCCCTTCAGGTCCCTCAAGGCGGTCATCGGCTGTTCCAGCCTGGCTAAGCCGGCCGGATCTTCAAGATCGAAATAATTCGGGGAATCCGGCGCTACGACCGTCCGGGCCAGGGTTGTTTTCCCGCTCTGGCGCGGCCCCATCAAGGCCACAACACGAGAGCGATGGAGCGCTTTCCTGATCCTCGCGACGATTTCAGGTCGTTCGATCACGACATTATCTTACCATGAATATCATGCATGTCAAGCATGTTTTTCCTGATCGCGGTCGGTCCCCCGTCAGGGGTCCCGACGGATAGCTGCAAAGAGTCTCGAGGCTCCCACCATCAAGCGTACAATTCCATAGGCATCTCAGCCTAATGCCCTGAATAATACGTGACCCACGTCTGTTTTCCTTTGGAATCGTACTTGACGGTCGCAAAGCCAAAAGGGTGTCAAGCCATGCGCTGCAATTGACATCGCCGCGCGGCCGGCGCTATAGTTCCGAGATGAAACCGCCCTACCGCCGCATGCTTCGGAGGATGAGCGCCCCAGCGGACCAACCATCGCAGGACGCGGCCAAAAGGACCGTTTGGTCCCTCTACATTCTGGAATGCCGCGACGGCTCCTTCTATACCGGAGTGACCACCGACGTGAACCGCCGACTTCGGCAGCACCAGGATGGCACGGCCTCTCGCTACACCCGGACTCATCGCCCGGTCGTTCTCGCCTATCGGGAGGAGTGCGGCAGCCGGGCCCGGGCCCTGTCGCGGGAATGCGCGGTCAAGTCCCTAAGCCGGCGGCGCAAGGAAGAACTCATCCTGGAAGGGAAACCCGCGCGGCCTTCTTGCGGTGCTTGTCGAAAAACTCGAAAACGGCCCTGAAGTTCGGCGCCACGACGTTGTTGTGGTTCGGGTGCGGTCAGTCGAGTTCGATCAAGTCATAGGCGGTTCGGCCCAGGCCGATCTTTTCCCCGTAGCGGAGCTGGACCGCCCAGTCGATATCGTAGCCCTTGCGGAAGACGTCCTTGCCCGCCCGCTCGAGGACAAGGTCGGCCGAGGCCTGGTCCAACGCCACCGGATCGGTCGAGGACAGGATTCCGACGTCCTCGACGATCGCGGGCCGGCTCGTCGACATACAATCGCAGTCCTTGGTGATCCTGAGGGCGAAGTTCAGGAAGGCGATCTTGCCCTTGAACAGCGTCTGGACGGCGCGGGCGTACTCGGCCATTTTCTCCTGGACCCGGGCGGCGTCCTCGTCCCAGCGGAATTTGACCGCGCCCTTCTTGCAGGCGACCAGGCACTCCCCGCAGCCGATGCATTTGGCGTCGTCGATGACGACATGGCCCTCGGCCTGGACGATGGCTCCGGCCGGGCAGAACTCCATGCACATGCCGCAGTTTCGGCAGGCCTTGGCATTGACGCGGGGATGGAGGACGGCGTGCTGCTCGAGCTTGCCGGGCCGCGCGGCGCAGCCCATGCCCAGGTTCTTGATGGCGCCGCCGACCCCGCTCAATACATGGCCGGTGAGGTGGCTCAAGCAGACGAGGGCGTCGGAACGGACGATCCCCGAGGCGATCTTGGCCGAGCGGAGCGTTCCCGCCTTGACCTTGATCTCCTCGAAATCCCCTCCCAGCAGGCCGTCCGTGATCAGGATGGGGAGGTCCTCGACCGCCCGGGGAGTGAAGCCGTGGCTCCAAGCCAGGCGGACGTGGTCGACGGCGTTGGAGCGCGAACCGGTGTAGAGCGTGCTCGTCTCGGCCAGGAAGGCGCGCTCGGTTCGCTCCTTGACGCGACGGATGATTCCGTTGATCCAGGGCGCCCGGATGTGGCCCGTGTTGTTCTTCTCGCCGAAATGGATCTTCAGGGCGACGAAATCATCCTCGTCAATTTTCTTGGTCAAGCCGGTTGCGAGGAACGCCTTCTCGGCCTTGTCCGAAAGGACCTTGGCGTCTTCGCGGCTATGGGCCTTGATGAAATAAACTTTGCTCTTCACAGTCTCCCCTCCAGGATCCTGCGAGCCGCGGCGACGGCGGCTCCCGGTTCCCGGCGGACGCCCAGGTCGGCGAGCGTTTCCTCGAGCGCGCCCAGCGCGAATTCAACCTGGTCCTTGGTCAGATTCCCCATGTGGCCCATCCGGAAAACTTTACCGGCCGTCTGAGCCAGGCCGCCCGCAACGACAACACCCTTCTCCGCGTAGCGGCCGCGGAAGGCCTTGTCCTCAACCCCTTCGGGGTAGACGGCGACGGAAAGCGTGTCGGCCAGGCAGGAGGAATCGGTCAGGAACGTGAACCCGAGAGCCGAAAGGCCGGCCCGGATGGCGCGGGCGAAAAGGCCGTGGCGACGGAAGCGGTTTTCGATCCCCTCCTCGAGGATGACTCGAGTTCCTTCGGCAAAAGATCGGATTTCGTTGACACAGGGCGTCGAAAAATATTTCGCGGGGTCGTTCATGATCGGAAGCCAGCGGAGGAGGTCGGAGTAATAAGCCGGAACGGACGGCATGCTCTTCCTTTTATCCATGGCCCTCTCGGAAAGCACCAGGACGGCCAGCCCCGGGGGCGCGCCGAAGCATTTCTGGGCGGCTGTGAGAACGACATCGATCCCCCAGTCGTCCATCCGCTCAGGGATGCCTCCCGTGGCGCAGACTCCGTCCACGATGAACAGGGCGCCGGTCGGGCGGACGATCTTCGCATAATCTTCGATCGGCGCGCATGATCCGGTCGCGGTATCGACATGGGTGACGGCGACGACCCGATAGACGGCTTTGCGGAGAGCGATAGCGAGTTCATCCGGCGAAACGACGGTCCCCCATCGGCTCTGAATAAGGTCGACGCTCATGCCGAAGGCGCGCCCGATTTCGGCCATCCGGTCGCCGAAGTACCCCTGAGACAGCACGAGCGCCCTCTCTCCGGGCGCGACCGTGTTGAGAAGGGCCATCTCCATGGACAGCGTTCCGGCCCCGGCCACGATGAAAGCTTCTCCCCTTTCGCAGAAGACGATCTTCTTGAGGTTGACGACGGCCTCCTTGAGGTCGGCTCCCATCTCGGGGCCGACGTGGGAAACGGTCGGCTCGGCCAGCCGGTCCAGGATGCGGGACAGGACCGGGCTCGGACCCGGGATTAGCAGCAACTTGTCTTGCGCCATACAAACCTCCTTGTCGCAAAGCCTCTTCCATTTTACCTCAAACGTGACGCTAATCTATGTCCCTTTTTTTCCCGGCTGAAATTCGGCAAACAGATAAGCGTCACCATATTATCTTGCGCCATACCACTAAAGCGTGACGCTTATCCATGTCACTCATTTCAAAACCGGAAATCGGGAAACAGATAAGCGTCACCTTTTTAAGATGGCTTGGCTTTGACCCGCGATGAGCGCTTTTGCTATGATGGCTTCACCATGAAAAAAATCGCAGTATCCTTGATCGGATTTCTTTTATTGTTTACGGCCTGGGGCGCCGTCCAGGCCGGGACCGGAGAGGACAAGGCCGATTTGGTCGTCCGCAACGCCAAGCTCTTCACGGGATGGGAGGCCAAACCCTGGGCGGAGGCGGTCGCCGCCAAGGACGGGAAGATCGCCGCGATCGGCTCCGACACGGAGATCGCCGGCTGGATCGGTTCCCAAACCAGGGTCATCGACGCCGGCAAACACCTGGTCATTCCCGGACTCATCGACGCCCACACCCATTTCAGCTCGGGCGGCCGCTCCCTCATATCGCTCAGCTTCCGCGGCGTTCGCTCGATCGAGAAAGTCCAGGAGATGATCGCGGCCAAGATCAAAGAGCTTCCGCCCGGCGCCGCCGTCTTCGGCGTCGAATACGACCACTCCCTCTTTCCGGGAGGACTCTGGCCGACCAAAGCCGACCTGGACAAAGTGTCCCCCGCCAACCCGGTCGTCATCGAACGAGTCGACGGCCACTCCGTCTGGGTCAACAGCCTGGCCCTCTCCCAATCCGGAATCAGCAAAGATACGGCCAATCCTTTCGGCGGCGAGATCCTCAAGGATGCCAAGACGGGCGAGCCGACCGGCATTCTGACCGAAGCGGCGACATCGCTGCTTAAAGTCAAGCGGACCGCCGTCAAGTCCACGCTCGAGGAGGACATCCTGCGCGCGCTCGAGCACGCGGCCATGCTCGGCCTGACCGGCGTCCAGACTTCGTCCTCGCTCTCCGAGGTCGGAATCTACCGGAAACTCAAGGACCAGGGGAAGATGACCCTCAGGGTCTACGCTTGGCTCCCGGTCGAGGGCCTGGACAGCTACATCGCCAAAGGCATCCGCCAGGGACAAGGCGACGACCTCGTCCGGGTCGGCTTCCTCAAACTTTTTATCGACGGGACGCTCGGCTCGGGGACGGCCCTCCTGTTCTCGCCCTTCACCGACGAGCCGGCTAAAACGGGCCTCCCCCAGTATCCCGAGGAGAAATTCGCCGCTTTGATCGCCAAGGCTCACGAAAACGGCTACCAGACCGGGACCCACGCCATCGGCGACAAGGGCGTCAACTGGGTTCTGAACGCCGTCGAGAAGGCCCAGCTGCGCTTCGGAATGAAGGACATCCGCCACCGGATCGAGCACGCCCAAGTCCTCGTGCCGTCCGACTTCGCCCGTTTCAAGACGCTGGGCGTCATCGCCTCGATGCAGCCCACCCACTGCACGACCGACATGCGCTTTTGCGAACGGCGGGTCGGCCTGGAACGTTCCAAGTACGCCTACGCCTGGCGGACCCTTCTCGACGCCGGCGCCCGGATCGCCTTCGGTTCGGACTGGCCGGTCGAGCCGCTCGACCCGATGCGCGGCCTGTACTCGGCCGTGACCCGCAAGAGCATCGAATTCGACGTCCCGGAGGGCGGCTGGTTCCCGGAGCAGAAGCTGACCATGGCCGAGGCCGTCAGCTTGTTCACGAAGGGCGCGGCCTACGCCTCCTTCGAGGAGGATATCAAGGGCTCGCTCGAACCGGGCAAGCTCGCCGACCTCGTCGTCCTGTCCAAGGACCTGTTCACGATCGAACCCAAGGAGATCCTGACGACCGAAGCGCTGGCCACGATCCTGGGCGGCCGGGTCGTTTATGAAAAGAAATGAAAACGCCCCTGGTCGAAATCATTCCCCGGACGAAAGAGCTTTTTCTCGAAGGCCTCAAGGGACGCGCCGCGTTCGACGTCCGGTTGGACGGCCCCGAGGAACTCGCCGTCTGCCTCGACATCTACGCTTTCCAGCCCCAGAACCATCCCGAGAACCATCTCGGCTGGTGGAGCTTCAAGCTCGGGAACGGCAGCCACCTCCTCGAGGTCGATTTCGACCTCACCCGCATCGGCCCGGATTCGCTGAAGGCCGCCGCCGGCGGACAACCCGTCCTGCCCGCGGGCCTCTGGGTCAACCCCGACTATCGGCTCGGCCCGCTCCAGGACTGCAGGCTGGCCGGATGGGCCGGGACCAACCTCATCTACTTGAAAAGACTCCTGATTAAAATCGACGACAGGAACATCCTCAAGGACTTTTACGACCGCCATTTCAAAACCGAAGGCTACGCGCCGCCCCTCCCTTTCCTCGACCTGATGCACAAGTTCAAGCTCAAGAAGCTCAAGGGCTATTTTGAAAGGTATTTCAGGGGCCGGGTTCTGGATGTCGGATGCGGACTGTCCCTTTTCAGCGAAATCCAACCCGAGTGGAATTTCGAGATCTACGCCGGCGACCTCGTCTTCGGCCGGATCAAGCAGAGGAAGGAAGCCGTCCCCTCGATCGAGTGGCTCGTCTTCGACGCCTCCCGGCTTCCTTTCCGCTCCGAGAGCTTTGACGCCCTGTTCGCCGGCGAAATCCTGGAACACCTCCCCCGTCCCGAGCAGGCCGTCGCCGAGTGGAATCGGGTCCTGAAAAAGGGCGGCGTCCTGGTCGTGACGACGCCCAACAAGGGACGGCGCGTCAACCGGATCAACAAGGAGAACTGGCCGTTCAGCCCCGACCATCTTCGAGAATTCTCCTTCCGGGAGCTGAACCGGGAGCTTCTCCCCGGGGGCGGGTTCAAGCCCGTCAAGACAAAGGGGATCTACCTCGAGCTGTGGACAAAGTCCAACCAATGGTGGAAAGAGGACTATCTCCAACGGGAAGGCAATTCGATGTCGAACAGCCGGATCATGAAGATCCTCTACCGCGTCGGATACCGGTTTCCCCGGCGCGCGCTGGTCCTGATGACGGTGGCCAGGAAGATCCGCTGAAATAGACGGCCGCTCCCGCTCAAGCGAGGCTCAGGGTTTAAAGCGGACGTCCGTCTCGACGATGAAGAACTTGTAATTCCGGTAAACGACTTCCTGTTCGGACTTGATGAGGCGGACATTGCGCGCCGTCTGGTACTCTTCGACGACCTCGTACCGGCTCGGAAAACGGAGCCCGTTTTTTTCGAATCCGCATTCGAGGGCCAATTGGAGTTTCGGCTCCGCATTCAAGGTTCTTGCGACGCGCTCGATGACATCGTAATTCGCGACGGACTTCGGGATCCATTCGATCCGGGCGACGCTCCCGTCCTCGGGATAGATCCAGGCCTTGCCGTAGAGATGGCCCGTTTCCAAGCCCGGCTTGGGGGACGCTTCGACGACCAGGGCCCTCCGTCCGCCCTGTTTTTCCGCGCCGACGAGCTTGTAGTTGAAATAGGGCTGCCAGAAATCCGAGAAAAGCCCGTTCGGCCCGAAGATGATCTTCTCGTACCGAATCCTCAGCTTGCCCAAAGATGCATCCTTCTCCGTCGAGGCCGCCCCTTTTTTATCGATCAGAATGCGCCGTTCCTGGACGTCGCCCTCCTTCTGGATAAGCTGATAATCGAAGAGGAGGTTCCGGGCATCCGTCCAAAAGGCGGAGCCTCCCATCGGGCTTGGAATGCGCCGGCAAGGATTGAAGATTGTCTCTCTGACTTTTTCTTGACAGACGAAATAGAGAGATGCCGTGGCCAGCTTTTTACAGTAGCCGGCTGCCTTGGCTAGGAGGCTGTTCAAGTCCGGGTCGGCCTTTTTCTGACCGGAGACTGCGGCCGTTCCAGCCTCCGCGCCAAGACAAACAACCAATACGGCGATGAGACCCCCCCGCAAAGTCAACCCCTCGACTCCCCGGTATGAATGCCGGCACTCAAGGAGCCGTTGTTACGGCTCCTTGAGTACTGTGAAGCCGCTGCACTCATGAACCGGAAACGGTTCATGTGTATTGAAAGGCGGGGTAGCGTCGGCGAACGGGTCAAACCCGTCATGCCAGGTTTCCGCATGGCAGGCTCATTCGATGTTGTTCTTTTCAATGAATTCTTCGATTGCGGCCGCGAGCTTATCGGCCCGGGCGATGGCGGCCGCGTCCGTCAGCGATTCATACAGGCGGTCGAAATCGGCCTTGATGGTCTTAAGCCTCCGGACGGCCGCCTCCGGGTCGGCGATGGCGACCTCACCCGGCATCGCCAGCTGGCGGGCCGCCGAGAGATAACGGTTCCGGGCCGCCTCGAAGCGGTCTTCGAAGGCCTGGACGTTCCTCTCCTCGCCTGAAACCGGGCGCAAGAATTTCGTATAAGCGAAATACCCGACCACGACGATGATGATCAGCCAGATGAGTTTTTTCACGATCGACCCCTTTCTCTCTGCCCCTGCGGATTTTCCGTTTCCATGGACGCCCGGCATTCAAAGAGTATTTCGTGACCGGGGCGAAGTCAAGACGAATCATTTCCGGCGTTGTCGACCGGGCCGATAATGGGTAGAATAGCCCCATGCATCCCATCGAAAAGCGTTTGGAGGAGGACCCATGAATCCCGTCCGGACCACTCAACCCGCGTTTCGTCGAACCGCTTTCCGGATCGCCGTCGCGCTCTCGATCCTGGCGATCGGCCTGGCGGCCCAGCAGCCCGCCAAGACCATCGATCCCGCCGATGTCCTCCGGATCAAGACCTGCTCGAGGGCCGAGATCAGCCCGGACGGGCGCTGGATCGCCTTTACGGTCAGCGTGCCCCGGGAAGCCGAAGAGGCGCCCGGAGGCTCCGCCAGCGAGCTCTACGTCGCGTCCTTCGCGACCGGGGCGGCCCGGCCGTTCATCACGGGCAAGGTCAACGTCTCCTCCCCCCGCTGGAGCACGGACGGCGCCCGGATCGGCTTTCTGATGGCCCGGGGCGAAAAGGCCTTGACCCAGGTTTGGACGATACCCGCCGACGGCGGCGAGGCCGTCCCCGCCACCTCTTCGCCGACCTCCGTCCTCGATTTCAACTGGCACCCCTCGGGCGGCCGGATCGCCTACATCGCCGCGACGCCGGCCAGCAAGCGGGAGGAGGAGCTCGAGAAAAAAGGATTTGGGTTCATCTTCTACGAAGAGAACCTCAAGCACCGAAACCTCTATATGACCTCTCTCGAACCCGGGTCCAAGCCCGAGCAGCTCACGGACGGAGTCACAATCTGGAGTTTCGAATTCAGCCCGGACGGCAAAACGATCGCGGCGGCCGTCTCCCCCCGGAACCTGGTCGACGACAGCTATATGTTCCAGCGAATCCACATCCTCGACCCGGCGACCAAGACGCTGGCCAAGGTCAGCGACAACCCCGGCAAGCTCGGCAATTTCGCCTTCAGCCCCGACGGCGGCCGAATCGCCTACGCCGCCGCCTTCGACCGAAAGGACCACGCTGTCAGCCAGGCGTTCGTCATCCCGGTTCGGGGCGGCCCGGCATTGAACCTGACGCCCCCCAAGTTCCGGGGCCACGTCTCGTGGGTCGGCTGGAAGGACGACAAGACCGTCATTTTCCTGGCCGAGGAAGGCGTCTGGCCGACTTTAAGCGAGGTCACGGCCGCGGGCGGCGAGAGGAAAGTCGTCCTTAACGGCAAGGAGACGGGTTTGATCTTCGGAACACCCAGCCCCGCCGCGGATTTCAAGGCGTTCGCCTTGACGGCCAATGCGCCGCAGATCCCCGGGGACCTCTACGCCTGGGAGCCCGGCAAGGAGATGCGCCGGCTGACAACCCTCAATCCCTGGCTGTCGGACCGGCTGTTCGGCAAACAGGAGGTTTACCGTTACAAGGCCCGTGACGGATGGGACGTGGAAGGCCTGCTCATCTATCCCGTGAAATATGAATCCGGGAAGCGCTATCCGCTCGTCGTTTTCGTCCACGGCGGACCCGAGTCCCATTACTCGAACGGCTGGGTCACGCGCTACGCGGAGCCGGGACAAACGCTCGCCGGCAAGGGCTACCTCGTCTTCTATCCCAATTACCGGGCGAGCACGGGCTACGGCCTGGAGTTCGCGGCCGCGGGCTACCAGGACGCGGCCGGAAAGGAATTCGACGACATCGCGGACGGCATCGAAAATTTGATCAAGGCCGGGCTGGCCGACAAGGACAAAGTCGGCCTGGCCGGGGGGTCCTACGGCGGATTCGCCGCGGCCTGGTTCTCGTCCTATTACACGCGGCTGGTCAAGGCCGCCTCCATGTTCGTCGGCATCAGCGACCTCGTCTCGAAGCGTCTGACGACCGATATCCCCTATGAAGAGCTCTACGTCCACTCGGGACAGCCGCTTGAAAAAATGTGGGACCAGAACCGGAAGCGGAGCCCGATCTTTTGGGCCCATCAAAGCAAGACGGCCGTCCTCATCCTGGGCGGCGCGGCCGACACCCGCGTCCATCCCTCCCAGAGTTTCGAATACTACAGAGCGCTGAAGATGAACAACCATCCCGCGGTCAGGCTGGTCCAGTATCCGGGCGAGGGCCACGGAAACGCGCGGCAGCCGGGGCGGATCGACGTCCTCCATCGTCAGCTCCAATGGTTCGACTGGTATCTCATGGACGGCAAGCCGGTCAGCGGCCCCATGCCGCCCCTCGACATCAGCGCCGGCTACGGATTGAGTCTCAAGGATTGAACTTCTATTTTAGTTTGCCTTTTCCTCGATTATCTTGTAATTCGCTCCGCCGTAGCAGACAATCATTTTGTCGGCGACGCTTAGATACTTCCCGATCCCCGGCTTGTCCGCGATCAGCTTGAAGTATTCGTCCGAGTTGAACTTGATCTCTTTGACCGGAGCGCCATCCTTGTATTCGCTGTCGACCCAAACACCGTCCTTGAGGTAGAAGGTCTTGTCCTCCTTGTAGCGGATCCGGGTCGATTCGACTTGGGAGGCCTGTTCGTCGGCCTTGAGCCGCTGGCTGACTTTAGCCGCCATGACGGCGCCGGCGCCCGTCGTGGCCCGTGTCCTCATGGCGTCCTGGGCGGCCGGGGCGGCCGCTTCCATGACCATCTGCTCCTTTTCCGTCACGAGATAGGACGTGTATGGCGTCACGATTCCGTACTTGAGGCCGAGTTTCTTAACCTCGTCGATGAGCTCCTGGTATTGGCCGCGGAGCCTGATCTCCTCGAGCAGGAATCCGACCCGGCGCGTGGACCACAGCCTGGGCAGAAAGCCGAATTCGCCCGCCCGGGCCAGCTTTTGGCCTTCAAGGCTGAAGGTTTTGTCGTCCTTCCCGACTGTCCCGTCGAGGGTTGCGACCACGGGGCCGTCCCCATCGTATCTTCCGACGACGACGAGTTGGGAGCCCTTGAACAGGTCGGGCAGGGTCTGGGGATAGATGTCCCGGACCTCGATGCCTTTGAACTTGAGCGATAGGTCGGCCATGAGGGGCGAGGAGATCTTTTCGTAGAAGCTGGAGATGGCGACCTCGAGATCCTCGCTCTCCCCGACGTAGATCGAAGTCCCCCGGTTTCGGGTCGAGAGGCTGTCGAGGAGCTCGGTGTTGACGTCGTTTCCGACCCCGAACACGAACAGCCGCGCCCGGACCCCGTTGGCGGTCCCGACCGCTTTGAGGATCTCGTCCGTCCCGGTCGGCCCGACCGTCGGCTGGCCGTCGGTCAGGAAGAGGACGTAGTTCGGCCTCTCCCCCGTCTTAAGCTTGGCGAGGGCTTTGAGAAGGGCGTCGTGAATGTTGGTCCCTCCCGAGTCCTCGATTCCGTCCACGAACTTGAGGGCCCGATCCCGATTCGCCGCCGTGGCCGGGAGAAGGCTCTCGCTGAACAGGGTCACGCCGTCGTCGAAGTCGATGATCGAGAACGCGTCCTTCTCGTCGAGGTGATTGACGATGAAGCGGGCCGCGTCCTTGGCCTGCGAAATCTTGGCGCCGCTCATGGAGCCCGAGCTGTCGAGGACGAGAACGAGGTTCTTGGCGATGACCTTATCGCGTTTCTCGGCGTAGCGGGGCGCGGCCAGGAATAGGAAGTATTTCCCGTCGGGCCCGTCGCTGTTCAGGAAAGAGAGTCCGATATCGTCCTCGGACAGGCCGTAGAAGAGCACGAAGTCTTTATCGGGCTTGACGTTCGAAGCCTCATATCCGGCCGTGGCCAGGCTCGCGCCCTCTTTCCGGATCGAAACCTTGTGGGAGGGCGAATAGACGTTCGCGATCGGGACCTTGGACTCGATCTTGACGGCCAGGCTCAGCTCCTGGAGGGGCTTGAGCGAAAAGCGTTCGGTATTGAGCGGATAGAGGTATTTGACCAGCCCCCGCTCGGCCTTGAGGACCTCGGTATAAGAGAGCTGGATCCGTTTCTCGCCGCGGGCGGGAATCGGGAAAACGCGGGCCCGGAACATGTTCCGGCCGATGTACTCGAGAAGCGCCGGATCCTTGAGCCGGCGCACGATGTCCTCGTAGATCCGCCTCGCCTGGGTCGCGTCCAGGATTTCCCCCTGGATCCGCTCCGAACCGATATACATGGCGAACTCGGAGATGGAGGCGCCTTCCGGCAAGGGGAAGATATAGGTCCCCTCGATGTCGCGGCCGAAATTGTTGATGAACACCTGATCGACGGACGTTTTGGCGACCTGGTTGTTGATCTCGACCCGGACCCGGTGATACTTGACGGTCAAGGGCGGGATCTCCTCGCGCGGGTCCGGCCTGGGAATGATGAATCCGTCGCCGAACAGCCAAGCCCCGGCGCACAGTAAAAAGGCGACGCCCAGGGCCGTCCGGGCCGCGATGCTTTTCGTTTTGTCTGCGTTCATGGGAATCTCCTTATCTGTCGAAAATCGCGTTTCCATCCTTTAATAACGCCATTTCCTGAAAAATGGATTCAGGACTTTCCGAGCAAGGCCCCGGATAGCCATGGCCCCGCGCTACTCCTCCTTGACCCGCCCGACTTCGAACAGAGGTTCGCCCTGGTTGGCCGGAGGCGTCCCGATGATGTAAAGGACGATGCCCGTAAAGGGCGCGCGGACCTCCTCCAGGACGTTGCCGAAGTAATCCGTCAACAGCCCGACCCGCTGTCCCGCCCGGACATAATAGCCCCGCTCGACCAGGGGCCGGAACATCCCGCTCCGGCCCGACGAGACGACTTCGTATTTGTCGATCCAGACCGGGTTTTGAACCATATCCGGCGTTCCTTCCATAATCTTATACAACTTCATGACGCTTAAAATTCCCCGGACGTTCCGTACGATGTCTTCCTCGTCCGTCCGTCCCAGATAACCCGACTCGGTCGTGACGGCCGGCTTCCCGCGCAGGACAGCCGTGTTCCCGAAGTAGAGCGAGCGGGCCGGGTCCTTGCTCCTGGTTTCGTCGATGATGATATGCTCGATCCCGAAAGCCAGGGCGAGCTCCTTGGACGCGGCGTCGAGCTTGGGATCGCCCGAGATCATCCAGTAGGAATAAGGGATCAGGGCTTCGTTCCCGTCCCCGCAGTGGAGGTCGATCAAGGCGTCGCAGCGGCCGATGACCTCGTCGGTCAGGACGCGGGCGATGCGCTCGCTCAGGCTTCCCCGGGCATCGCCCGGAAAGACGCGGTTGAGGTTTTTCCAGTCCGAGGGGCCGTAGTAAATAAGCCTCTTCTGAAAGGCCGGAAGGTTGGCGATGTGGACGAGGACCAGGGAGCCCGAGAGCCGAGCGGGATCGATCGTGGCCCTGATCCGTTCGAGGGCCAGGATAGGAGGATATTCGTAGCCGTGGACTCCAGCCACCAACCCCAGGACCTTGCCGGGCTTGGCGCCGCAGATCAAGGTCACGGGGATCGAGGTGCCTCCGCCGGGATGAGCGACCTCGATCAAGCCCGAGACCGTTTGACCCGGAGAGGCGCGCAGGAAACCAACCCGAAGCTCTTGGGCGCCTACCTCGTGCGCCGCGGCTATCGGGACCGCCAATACCAAACAAACCCGAACCACGGCTAAGACGGCCGGATGGACGGATCGCGATATCATGAGGCGACCTCCTTCTTAAAGACAATCATCCCTTCTCCGGTTATTCTATCCCAATCGAGGCCGGGGAGCTACCCCGGCCGAAGTAGAGAAACCGTCTCTTGCGTCCCCCCTTTCCATTTGCTATAATCCGGGCATCGAACAATGCATCTCCAAAATTCTTAGGAGGGATTCGAACCATGGGTAAATTCATCGCCGTACTCGGAGGATTGATCGCCATGGCCGGCGGCGTCTGTCTCGTCGTCCTCGACGTTCACTGGCGGTATGCGTTCATCGGGGTCGTCAAGGGCTTCATTCCCCCCATCCTCTTCTTCGGCGGCCTGATCGCTCTGATCGCCGGTATCAGTTCTATGAAGGACGCGACGCGCACGAAGAAACTCGAAGAGGAAGCCGAAAAAAAGTAAGCATCTAATAGCTTTTCCGAGCCTCCAGCCCGACTCCAAAAAATCTCTTGACATGAATTTTGTAATGATGTAATTTGTAACTGCATTACAACTGGGAGGTGTCGGAATGGATAAAGATCATTCCAATGACAACCCGAGTCAAGAGACAAGAGAAAAGAAACTCCAGAGCAAACTGGACGATCTGGGCAGCCAAGTCGAGAATCTCGCCGCCAAAACGGCGGAATCCATAAAAAGGGCTGCTGATAAAGCTCTGGCCTCGCGCAATACGGTCCTGACCATCCGGGTCACCGACGACTGCAACCGGAAACTGAACATGTTGGTCGACGCCGGCCTTTTCAAGAGCCGTTCCGAAAGCGCCGCATTTCTCATCGAGCAGGGAATCCGGAGCCAGGATGTCCTTTTCTCTAAAATCATCAGTAAGCTCGACAAAATCGACAAGATCAAGGAAGAGCTGAAGACCATCGTCTCTGAGGAGATCTCCCAGACCAAGAAGTCCGGCTGACGTGTCCTATCTGAACGTTGCCTGGCTGACCTTCATTTTAGCCTTCTCGACCCCTGCCGTTAAAACCGTCGAGAAAGCGTTCCTCCAGAACAATCCCCGGCTTCTCTACGACTGCCTGCTCCCCGACGGCCGGATCCTGGTCTCGATGCCCGCCCCCATCTCCTTCTCCGATCAGCTGACGACTCAGCAGACCGTCTTCCTGTTCAGGGATATCTTCTCCGCTTTCGAGACGCTCGAATTTTTCCCCGAGAAGGGGCCCGGCTCCCTGGGCCCCCGGGCCGGATTCATCCTTAAGGCCCGCTGGTCGCTCCGGGACCGCCGCAACCGCAACCTTTACGTCCTTCGTGTCTTTTTCTATTTCAAGGCAGCCACTCCGGCCGAAGAAAGCCCCCGGTCGCCGGGACCCCTTTCCCCCTGGAAGATATCGGCCATCAAGGCCATTCTGATCTGAGGCCTCAAGATGAGTTCCATCCGAAAAGGACTGAGGGTCGGCTCCAGGGCCGCCCTCTTCGCCTGCCTCGTCTTTTTCGGGTTATCCCGGATCAGGACCCTCCATCCGTTTGTCCCCGGCCTCGAGGAACGCGGCAGGGACCTGAGGTCCCAGGCCGAGGCCATTCGGTCCGAATTCGCGGCCGTCCTCTCCGGGCTTATCAACAAACCCGGACAGCTCCCCCCTACCCCCTACCCCGAAACGCCGGAACGACTGCACGAGCTTCTCGGCCGGCTCCGGCTCCTTCCCGATATCGAAGGTGTCGCCGCTTATCGCCTGTCCGGAGAGCTTCTTGTCTGGCGGGGGCGCGTATTCGATATCTCGGCCGCCGGGGATGCCCCGCGGGACGGGATCCTTCCGGACGAATCAGGCGCGTCCCGGCTCATCGTCCATAAGGCCTCATCCTATCTGGTCTTGCGCCACGACCTGTCGGGGGAAACCTGTCTGGTGTTTTTCCGGCTGATGTCATTCCTCCCCCAGTTCAAGACTTCTTATCTCCACGACTACCATTTTCTCGGGCCCGGACTCCTCAAAAATTGCGACATCGACTACTGGGACTTTCGCGAAGACGTATCGGGTTTCGAGACCGTCTTCGCCCGGAACCAGGACGCTTACGTCGGACAGCCGCATCCCGACAGCGATGTCCAAACCCTGTCCCTACCCCTGCGGAACGAACAGCGCCGGATCGTGGCCACGGTGACGCTGACCTCGCCCTCTCCGACCGGGGGATCCTCCCTTCTCCAGGAACGCTTCGCCCGGATATCGGCTTTCATTTTTCTGGCGGCCCTGGCCGGCCTGTTTCTCGCCCTGGTTCTCTCCCCGGCCTTTCTCCGGGGCAGGAGCCTCATTCATGGCTCGGCCGCGATCCTGAGCCTGGCGGCGGGAAGGATGACCCTGGCCCTTCTCGGACATTTAGGCGCATTCCGGAGCATGGCCGTCTTTTCGCCGTCGCCGGCCGGCTTTTCCGCGTTGGGATCGTTGACAAGCTCGCCCGCCGATATCTTCCTGACCGGACTCACCCTGTTCGGCGCCACCGGTTGCGCCCTTTATGTTCTGCGTCCTAAAACGAAACCGCGCCCGACCCTCCGAGCGGGGCCGGCCGCTTTTCTATTCCTTGTCGCGGCGGCCCTGACCTGGGGGCTCCTGGTCTCGGGCCAGAGGGTCATTTCCCATATTGTCTTTCATTCCAACATCGAGCTCCTCGATTTTTCGTTTCGCCCGGCCTTTCTCCTCCTGCAAACGACCCTTTGGATGCTACTGATGAACCTCATCTTGATCGCCGTCTCCCTGGTCAGGTTCATCGCCCGCCGTTCGTCCGGCTCGGCTCCCATCCTCATCGCGCTCCTGGCGTTTCCGATCCCCGCCCTGCTCCTCGGCGTCATTGCCGCCGGCCTCACGCCGATCACCTCCATTCTTCAAGCCGGCTTGACGGCGCTCGTCCTGGCGCTGGCCTGGAAACCCGGACTCCTGCGCCGCACGGATGTCCTGGCCGGAAGCCTGATCGTGATAACGGCATTCCTGTGCGCCCTCCTCGTCAAGGAGTCCCGCGGCCGGGACCGCGGCCTGATGGAAGAGCTCGTCAAGGACGTCATCGTGACGCAAGAGCAGTGGGCGGCCTTCTTCACCCGGGAGTCCCTGCCCGAGCTGGACCGGAGACAGAGGGATATCCTGACTTTTCTCCGGCAGCCGGGAAGTCTTGACTTCGCCCATTCCCTCTGGGAGGGGACCCTTCTGGCCAGATTCAACTGGTATTCCGGGGTCGAAATCCTCGACCCGAACGGCCGGAGCCTTTCGTCTTTTTCCCTGAACATCCCCAGGATCCTGGGCCGGGATCTCCCCTTTCCGGACAGCCCGGCCTGGACCGTCCTCAGGCGCCAGATCCCCTTTTTCGGCAAGGTCAAGGAATTCCTGATCGGCTACCGCGACTGGTTCGAGGGCGAGACCAAATTGGGACGGATTCTTGTCATCGTCCTTCTCGACGACGAACTCCTCCCCTTTCTCTACTCGGCCAATCCCTATTTCGAGCTCCTGCGCCTGAACCCTCTGCCCTCGCTCGGGGCCACCGACTTCGCGGTCGTCGTGTTCGACCGGGAAGGCCGCGCCCTGTTCAATCCGCGCCGCATTTCCTCCGGGCTGCCGGACAGCCTCCTCGGCTCCGTCACCGAGGGCGGCCCCTCCCGATGGACCGTTCTCGCCGATAGGAACCGAACCTACGATGCCCATGTCTTTGCCCACCAGGACCGCATCTACGCCCTTTGTCTGCCCCGAAGGGGATTTGTCTCCCTGGTTGTCGCTTCCATCCGCCTGTTCCTCCTGTCCGCCGGCCTGACGTCGCTGGCCGCGCTGGCGCTCGTCCTCGGCCTGGGCCGGTTGCATCCCCGGAATCCTCTCCGGTCCTTCTCGACCCGCGTCTTCGCGTCCTTCGCCGCCATCGCGTTCATCCCGCTCCTCCTGGTCAGCCTGTTCACCAGGAGTTTCTTCGACAGGATCTTCAGCCAGACCTATATCGCCAAGGCCGAAACCTACGCCCTGACGGCCCGGAGCATCATGGAAGACTTCCTTTCCCTCCGGCCGGACGACGAGACCGAAGCCGAGGCGCTGCCCGAGGATATGGTCTATTGGATCGGCGCCACCATCGGCAACGACATCACCCTGTTCCGGGACGGGCGGTTCCTGGCCTCGAGCCGCCGGGAGTTCTTCGACGCCGGGCTCCTGCCGGACCTCATGGACGGCGAAACGTACTACGCCCTGGCCTACGAACGCGCTCCCGTCGCGACCCTCCGCCAAAAGATCGGGACCTATTCGTTCCAAAACCTGACCATCCCCTTTCTCCATCGGGACGCGCTTCTTTTCATTTCGCTCCCGTTCCCCTTCGAGCGGCAGGAGGTCGCCCGGGCGACCCGGGACTTCATCGAATCGCTGTTCTTCATCACGGTCTTCTTCACGGCGCTGGCTCTGGTTTTTGCCCGGACCGTGGGCCGGATGATCGTCGCGCCGGTCCGGAAGCTTCTGGAGGGGACCCGGCAGGTCGGGCTGGGAAACCTCGAGGTCAGGGTCGATCACGCCTCGCGCGACGAGATGAAAACCCTGATCGACGGCTTCAACACCATGGTCCGGAGCCTCAAGAGCCACGAGGCCGAGCTGGCCGAGATGAGCAAGAAGGCCGCCTGGGCCGAGATGGCCCGCAAGGTCGCCCATGAGGTCAAGAATCCCTTGACGCCGATCCAGCTCTCGGCCGAACACCTCCTCCGCGTCTTCGAGGACAAGGGTCCCGACTTCGAAAAGGCCCTGCGCGAATCCGTGTCCTATATCACGAGCGAAGTCGAAAACCTGCGGCGGATCGCCCGGGACTTCCTCGATTCGTCCCGGGAGGTTCTGATCCGCCGGGAACCGTTCGATGTGCTGGAAGCGGTCGGGGAAACGGTCAAACCCTACCGGGAGATCCTATCCGGCCGCATCGCCATCCGGGAGGAGGTCCAAGGCGGCGACTTCATCATCCGGGGCGACAAGGTCCGCTTCAAACTGGCCTTGAGGAATATTCTGATCAACGCCGTCGAGGCCATTCCCGGCCAGGGGACCGTGACCGTCGGGATCGGCAGGGTCGGCCGGACGATCGAGGTCCGGTTCGAGGACAGCGGGGCCGGAATGGCGGCCGATGTCTTCGAGCGCATCTTCGAGCCCTATTTCTCGACCAAGGAGACCGGGACGGGCCTGGGCCTTCCCCTGGCCAAGAAGATCATCGAGGACCATGGGGGGACGATCGAGGCCTCGAGCGAGCTCGGGAAAGGGACGCGGATCATCCTGCGCTTCCCCGGCCTATCGGACTGAGCCATGGAAATTTCCGGTCGTTTATGGAAGAATAGAAACATGGAACGCGATCGACGCCGAAGCCTGTGGACGGCCGCGGCGCTCGGCCTTCTCGTCCTGGCGGGCACGACCCCGCTGCGGGCCGAGAGAGTCAGCGTCCGGCTGAACTTGAGAACCTACTCGGCCGCGGAGGGCGATCTTCAGACCTGGCTCCAGTCTTACAACAGCCTCTGGACGTCCTTCAACTCGAAGAACGGAGGAACCCTGCTGGGATCCTTCCAGCCTCCAGCGCTCGGATCCTCTTGGGAGATCGAGGTCCGCTTCCCCCTATTCGCCGGGCTGGCCCTCGACCTGGCCGGCACGACCGTCTCCGGGGCCAAGGACGGCACGGTCCAGTTCCAAAACCCGGGCGCGACCCATACCGAAAGCGATTTTCTTCTCAACGACGTCAAGGCGACTCCGATCCGGATCGGCCTGAGCTTCACGCTGCCCGTCTGGAACAATCTCCGGCTCTCGGCCGGATACGGCCGCCATCTCGTCTTCGCCCGTTACCGGGTCGAGGAAAACTACGAGGCCGTCTTCAAAGGCTCCAAGATGGATTATCGCTACTGGTTCAAGAAGGCTACGACCTACCGGTCGGAGTCCCTGGGGAGCTACGCGACCTTCGGCGCCGAATACCTCGTCCTCCCCTTCCTGGCCGTCGGGATCGAGGCCGAAAAGGACTGGACCCGGATATCGGGATTCAAGGGATCCTTCACCTACAGCGACCACACCGGCAAGACGGACAGCGGGAGCTATTCCCTCTATTTCTTCGAGAGCGACGAATTCGGCCTCGACCAGCCGACCCAACTCCTGATCGGACGGACCGATCGTCCCGCCGGGGACCTCTACCGGAACGTCCGGCAGGGCGAGTTCGACTTCAGCGGCTTCAGCCTCAAGATCGGCCTGCGCTTCCTGTTCTGAAAAACGCCCCCATGTCCAAAACCCTGGTTGCTTTCTTCAGCGCCACCGGCAACACCAAGAAACTGGCCGAGGCCATTTTCGAGGAGGTCCAGGGCCCTAAAGTCCTGCTCCCCATCGAAGACGTCGAGGAGGTCGACGGCTACGGGCTCATCTTCGTCGGC
>Ga0315274_10003850_pt1 | contig 22252 bp, 10 predicted proteins | sample YL17G02_20_MG_FD_203700 | JGI IMG/M metagenome (GOLD analysis project Ga0315274, IMG submission 203700) | Sediment microbial communities from Yellowstone Lake, YNP, Wyoming, USA - YL17G02_20 | ecosystem: Environmental > Aquatic > Freshwater > Lake > Sediment | place: USA: Wyoming | collected...
CTTCTCGACGGAGATTGGGAGGGGGCGCGCGAGGCCTACCAATCGGCGCAGGCGAAAGAGTATCGCGACAATCAGGCCATCGTCAACAGCGGCCGCGTGGCGCTGTCCAATCCCGGCTGCCCGTCCGGCGTCCTTCGGTATTTCGGCGAGGTGGCGCTGTCGCTGGGCCAGTTCTCCCAGGCCGTCGAATTTCTCATCGGAGCGCTGCACCGTTCCGGGGGCGATCCGGAGGCGACGACCGGTCTGCTCCAGCTCATCTCCGAGCGCCTGCTGCCGCTGCTCGATCCGTCGCCGCAGAAGCAGGCGGTGCTGACCGAGATGGTCCGGGCCAGTCTCGAGCTAGGGCTGATGGACCAGGCGCTGGCGGCCTTCGCTCACATTGAGCTGACGGGTTTTGCCCGCGGCGATCTGGTCAAGCAAATCGCCCGCCATCTGATTGACCACGAGGACTATCGCCAGGCGTTCGACTACCTGTCCCGGATTCCCTTTGACCCCGACACCAAGAGTCTGGTCAACGAAATCGCCGTGAACATGGAGCGGGAGGGCGAGATTGACACCGCTGTCCACCTGCTTCGCTATATCAATGAACACGATCTGGTAATCAAGCAGGCCCAGCGCGCCGCCGAGGATCGGCTGGAATCGGCGGCGACCCTCGAACTGGCCGAGCTGTGCTTCCGCACCGGGCGATTCGACGCGGCCCTTTCGCACTACCTGGTTCTCCTTCGGCACGATTCGCCCGAAATCGCCCAACTGACCGACCGGATCGAAACGGCGGCCATGCAGGCCGGCAAGGTCCGAGCGGAGGACATGTTGGGTGTGGGCGAGTATTTCTTCCGCCGACGCGATTGGCGGCGAGCGGAGATTTTCCTGCATCGCGGCTTGAGCCTCGATCCCAACCACAGCCGATTGCAGCAATTGCTTCGCTCCGTCTATGACACCCTGTTGAAGACCGACGCGAATCCCGATCCCATCCGATTGCGCTCGGGCGATCTTTATCTGGCGGCCAGTCAGATTGACCAGGCGGTCGAAGAGTACAAGAAGGTGCTCGACTCGCCGGGTTTCGAGGCCGAAGCGCATCGCCGGCTGGCAAGCGCGTATCTGAAGGCCGGCGAGCCGAAGTCGGCGCTCGAACAGTATCGCGATCTGTCGTTGCAGGCTTCCGATCTGGAGGTGCTCTACCAGTTGCACGAGCATCTGATGACGGCGGCTTTGTTCTCCGAAGCGCTCGAAGCGGCGACCCTGCTCCACGAGTTCGACAGCCATTATCGGGACATTCAGGAGCGTATCCTGCAGCTCGAACAGACGCTGCGTCAGCCCGACGCCGCGCAACCCTTCTCCGATCCCAAGATGGTCGAATTGATCGGCGACCAGGCGATCGGGCGCTATCGCTACATCGAACAGATCGGCAGCGGCGGCATGGGGGTCGTCCACAAGGTTTACGATCTGAAGAGCCAGATGATCGTGGCGATGAAGATTCTGCGCGAGTCGCTGACCGGAAGCTCGAAAGCCATTGACCGCTTCTTCCGCGAGGCGCGCATCGCCGCCACCTTCACGCATCCCAATATCGTCAACATCTACGACTACAACATCAACAGCGTCTATGGGAAGAGCTATATCTCGATGGAGTTTGTGGACGGCCCTTCGCTGCGCGGCATCATCGAGGAGCGGTTCTCGGTCAGCAGCGAGCTGACCGCCGAATATATCGCCGAGATCCTCGACTATACCTACCAGCTGTGCGACGCGCTCGAAACGACCCACACCAAGGGGATCATCCATCGCGACATCAAGCCCGACAACGTGATGATCACGTCGGACGGCGTGGTGAAGATCACGGATTTCGGAATCGTCCACATCGAAGCCGCGACGTTTACCCCCACGGGAGCGCTCATCGGAACTCCACGCTACATGTCGCCCGAACAGGTGCGCGGCGGCCGGGTGGACTGCCGAAGCGACATCTATGCCGTCGGGATCATTGTGTATGAAGCGCTCCTGGGGACACCGCCGTTCATTTCCGGCGATGTCGCCTATCAGCACGTCAATGTTCCCCCGCCGCCTCCGCGCGCGGTCAATCCCGCCATCCCCGAACCGGTCGAGGAGATCATTCTCCACTGTCTGGAGAAGGATCCCAGTCGGCGCTATCAGCGCGCGAAAGAAACCGGGCTGGCCGTGCAGAACGTCCTCGAGTCCGTCTATCCGAAAATCTACAGCCGGTTCCGCAATCGTCGCGTCACCTCGACGCTCGACTCGCCGGCGGCGACGCAATAGACCGTATGTGTTTAGCGCACGATACCCGGTTTTCCTGTAGCTCAGGGCCTTGTGCCCGTTCTTGCTCTTTCGGCCAAAGCCCAAAGCGGCCACAAGGGCCTGAGCTACAGAGAGGCGCTAAACACATACAATAGACCTCATCGCGCCGCCTGTGGACGCTGCCGGGCAGATGGTTGAGTCCATTCCTCTTGACACAACGCGGGAAGATTGCTATCTGTGCCTACGGATCGCCTACACTCAGGCGACGGGGATCTCCTGATGAAAGAGCCTTCTTTGGGTCGGCGAAGTGGGACTTTGGGTGAGTGCCGTGGGGCCATGGCGCACCCCTCCGGCGATTCACCTCCGAGGCCCCAGGGGCTGCCGATGCCATCCGCACGGAAGCTCCCCGGCGACAGAGAGGAGAGCAACGCGGCCGCCAAAGACTCACCAGGCCAGAGCGAGGAACGGGCCGCCGGGCGGGCGTTTCAAACCGCCCATCGCCTCCTGCAAATCGCCAACCGGCACACCAACTTGCTCCCCCTTCTCCAGGAGTTTGTCGCCGAGGCCAGGCAAGCCATTGGTTGTGCGGCCGTTGGGATTCGTTTTCTGGGCGCCGCTGGCCGGATTCCCTTTCAGGTGTGCGAGGGGTTTACCGAGGACTTCTGCAGGACCGACAGCCCTCTTTCGATCGAACGCGACCATTGCCTGTGCGTTGACGTCATCACAGCGACCACCGATCCGAGCCTTCCGTTCTACACGCCCGGCGGTTCGTTTTACACAAATGCCCTGACCCGCGCCCTGGCCGGTTTTTCCGATGAAGCGAAGAGCCGGCTGCGAAACAAGTGCAACGAATACGGCTATGAATCGGTAGCGCTGATCCCCATCCGTCAAGGGGAACGCATCCTGGGCCTGATCCATTTGGCCGATCCCCGGGAGAACATGGTCCCGCTTTCTCTGGTCCAGGTCCTCGAGGAAACGGCGGCGCAGCTGGGAACGGCCGTCCGGCGGGTTCGCGCCGGAGAGGGCCTTCGCCAGTCGGAGCGACAACTGGCCATCCGCAACCAAATCGCCGACGTTTTTCTTGCCGCGCCGGAAGACGATACGTATGCGGAGCTCCTGAAGGTCGTCCTTGACGTCACCGGAAGTGTGTATGGCTTCTTCGGATACCGAACCGACGAGGGAATGCTGGCTTGTTTCTCCATGATACGAGACGGTTCGGGCGCTTACCGAATCGGCGACGGGGAAGATCGCCTTTCTCGCGGCCAACTGGACGGCATTTGGGGCCGGGTTTTTTGGGAGAAAGAGCCACTTCACTCGAATGCGCCCGTCCTGGCGCCGAGAGGCGAGCGAACACTGGCCCGGGTCATGGCGATTCCCATCATTCATGGGGCGATGGCCATTGGGATGATTGCGGTGGCCGACAAGCCGGACGACTATGGCGACAGCGACCAGGAGCTGCTGAAGGCGCTGGTCCGCCACGTCGCTCCGATCCTCCACGTGCGGTTGCAGCGCGACGAGCACTACCGGGCATGGAAGCAGGCCGACAAGACGCTGAACACTCTGCGGGCGCAACTGAGAACCGACCGGGTCTTCGCCGGCATGGTCGGACGCGATCCCAAAATGCTCGAGATTTTCGAGACGATTCGCGAACTCGCCAAAGTGGATGCCCCGGTGCTGATCCAGGGCGAAAGCGGCACGGGCAAGGAATTGGTGGCGAACGCCATTCACAACGAAGGCCCCCGCGCCGACAAGCCCTTCATTCCGGTCAACTGTAGCGCCCTGCCGGCCACGTTGCTCGAAAGCGAGATGTTCGGACATGTCCGGGGCGCCTTCTCCGGCGCCATCCGAGACAAGAAGGGACGGTTCGAACTGGCCGACGGGGGAACGATCTTCCTCGATGAGATCGGCGACATGAGTCCCGCCATCCAGGTCAGTCTCCTCCGTGTCCTGCAAGAAGGGACTTTCGAGCGGGTGGGCGGCGAACAGACTCTCCGGGTCAACGTGCGTGTCATCAGCGCCACGCACAGAGACCTACGGCGCGAGGTCGCCGCCGGGCGGTTCCGCGAAGATTTGTTCTACCGCCTGTGTGTTATCCCAATCAGCCTGCCTCCCTTGCGCGAACGCCGGGGCGACATTCCGCTGTTGGCCGACCACGTTCTGCGCCAGCAGCTGGCCCAGATGGGCGGACGAAACGTGCTGCTTTCGCAGGAGGCGCTCGATGCCATGATGAGTTATGACTGGCCCGGCAACGTGCGCGAACTCCAGAACGCCATCCATTACGCTCTGGTCAAGTGCGGGGGAGACATTCTGCATCTCAGCCATTTTCCCCCCAACCTCTTTGATCGTGCCGTCGTTGCGCCGCGACGGGCGAAGAGAGGCCGGAAAGAGAAACTCGATCCCAAAGCCGTTCGGCGGGTGCTGGAAGAAACCGACGGAAACAAGATGGAGACGGCTCGTCGGCTGCATGTCACTCGACCCACCCTGTACAGGTTCCTTCGCCTCGGTCGCGTATAGGCCAATAGATTGCGAGAGTGGACCACCGGGCGGTTTTTTGCCGGCATCTCGGATGGCTGCAATGGCAAGACTTACGTGCCTGTAGCCTCCAGGAAGCCCGCGCCAAAGTGTAAAATAATGTAAAGAAGATGTGCAAATAAACGTACTTTGCTGATATGAAACCGACAAAACAGCGCATCCCGTGCGTTTTTATCCGTTCTTATGTACGACGGGTTTCTCGAAAGTGGCAAGAAATGTGTCAAGGAAATGGGTATTTCTATACAGGTCTCTCCGGCTGGGGCTCTCCTCATTGCCGCTGAATGACTGATGGACTTGCTCGAACCAGGGTGACGCCGGCTGTCTTGCCCGTGAAGCGAGCCAAGCCACGGCAGACAAGCAGTTCACGCCGATTTCCATTTGCTGTAAGCTTGCGACTCGCTTTGCACGAATACCCCTGCGACCATTGCTCCCCCTCTATTCTATGGCTCTGGACACATTCCCTTCTCTTCGGCACGACACTTGCGGAATGCAAACGGGCAGAATCGCCGGGAGAGTGCTTTTTGACCCACCCTTACAATAAGTACATTCGAGAAGCGTTGAGACTGGCGAGCGAGCTGATCGTTCTCTCTGACAAGGGGGAGGCTCAAGCGCCGGACGACAGCTGCCGCGCTTTCTACGGCGTGATGCGCGACTACGGTTATGGCATCCGCCTGCGCGCTGAACACGAACGCGATCTGCACAAGACCAAGGGAATCTGGGATGCACAAAACGCGACGAAAGAGATCGCGCCCGGATGCCTGAGGGACTGAGGAGAGGCAACATGTTCACTCGTTTGCGAGTTGTGTTACTTGTTCTGATCGGTCTGGGTTTCCAGGGTGCCGCCCTGGCGCAATGGACGCAACAGACCATTCGCCTGCAACCGGGGTGGAACGCCGTGTACATCGAAGTGGAGCCCCAGCCGCGGGACTGCGATACGTTGTTTCGCGGAATCCCCGTCGAGAGCGTGTGGGGCTGGAACCGCCGCTTCACGTCGGTTCAGTTTGTCCAGGATCCCAACACCCTCTTGCCGGAAGAGCCGCGGTGGCTGGCCTATTTCCCGCCGTCATCGCCGCGGGCCGATATGACCAACCTTTACATTGTGCAAGGGGGGCGTCCGTACCTGATTAAAATCACCGGCACGCAGGCGGTAAACCTTGTGGTCAACGGGCGGCCGAAGATTCGGCCCGTCCGGTGGCTGGCCGATTCATACAATTTCGTCGGCTTCCACCTCAACAGCGCATCACCGCCCACGTTTAGCTCGTTCTTTGCCTCGTCGCCGGCCCATGCGGGCCAGGAGAGCTATCGGATGAGCACCACGGGGCGGTGGCAAAAGATCACCGCACCGGCGACCGATAGGATGCGCGCAGGCGAAGCCTACTGGGTCTATTGCAAGGGACTGTCCGACTTTCAGGGTCCGCTAAGTGTGAAATTCGATGTGGGGGACGGCCTCGACTACGCGCGCATCCTGATCGAGCAAACGCTCCAGATCAAGAATTCCACAGCGGCCGACCGCACCGTCACGCTGGTGCAGAGGAACTCTAATGCGCCGCCGGGGACATCGTTCCCGATGCTCGCGGGCACGGTTCCCCTTTCCTATTTCAAGTCCGACATACCGCACAAGACGTACGGTTGGCAACCGCTCAGCACCCCGCTGGCGCTTACGGTTCCCGCCAACTCCGAGCTGGAGGTTCGATTGGCCGTACGGCGCGCGAACATGGCTCCGTTCACGCCGCCAGCGGGCCGCGACGCGCTGTATCAATGCCTGCTTGACGTCAACAACGGCGCCGGATCTCTCCTCACGGTTCCCGTCAGCGCTCGGGGAATGAACGAGCCGTGGCTGGCGGGGTTGGCTTCGGGCGCCGGTCAGCGGCCCTCCGGCGGATCGTCGCCCGGCAAGTTCGACGCTTTAGGTACCCCCGCCAACCCGCGAGCGGGATTGTGGGTGGGCGATGCAACAATCAATGCCGTCAGCAACCCCACGTCAGGGTCGCTCAATCCGAGGCGTCCGCTTCCGGTTGCGCAACCGCTCTCGTTTCCTCTGATTGTCCACGTGGATGCGTCGGGGCAACCCCGTTTTTTGCAGCAGGTGCTTCAGATGTGGAAGGAAGGGGCTTGGATTCCCAACCCCGCCGACCCGACCGGCAAGACGTTCATTCTCGATCCCAGTAATACGGGCCGCACGGTGCTGCTGACCAACGACTCGTTGATCCCCCGGTTCACCGGCGTTGCCCTTCGCGACGTCAAGCTCGTCGGCCGCCGAATCAGCTCGCCGGCCTTTGGGTTCCGGGGACCGATCATGATGAGCGGCGGCCAGTTTGGGGTCGTGAGCAGCAATCCTACCACCTGCACCATCACGCTCGACTATCAAGACCCTGTGAATCCCTTCAAACACAAGTACCATCCGGATCACAACAACCTCGACGAGCGGTTCGAAGCGGCTCTTCCCGAAGGATTCGAGTCGTACACGGTGGTCCGCTCGGTCTCGCTCCAGTTTACGGCGACCGATCCGGAGGATTTGGTGGGAACCGGCTGGGGCGATGAGGTCCTGGGCGGCATCTATCGCGAGACCGTTCTGGGGATTCATCGAAGCGCCGTTTATGCCGAGGGAACCTTCCGTCTCCAGCGGATCTCCGGCGTGGATATCCTGAACGATGGATTAGAGTAGGACAGAAACGACGACACTATGGCAGAACAGAGGTCGGGGTACATCTCCCCACAGGGGGTTAAGGCAGGACCATAGAGATTGAGGACCGTACACTTTCCGCACGGCGGAGAACAAAAGGAGAGGACCATGAAACGGGTATGGCTCGCAACGATCATCCTGGCGCTGACGACGGCAGTCCTGCAGGCCCAGCCGCCCTCGGTGCCGCAGCTGGTCAACTACCAGGGCCAATTGACCAACACGAGCGGTCAGCCGCTGCCCAACGGGAGCAATTACGCATTGGAGTTTAACATCTATAATGCCAAAACGGCAGGCACGCTTCTGTGGGGCCCCATGCGGTTTGACAACGGAACCGGCGACGGTCACGGCTCCCGTGTCGTCCTTTCCGGCGGCTTCTTCAACGTCTATCTTGGCCCCAAAGACACGGCCAGTCGCGACGTTTCCGTGGCCTTCAATGGGCAAAACACAACCTACCTCAGCATCAAAGTCACCACGTCTCCCGTGACCCCACCCAATACCTTTACCGGGGTGAATGAGCTGGTCCCCCGCCAACAGATTCTCAGCTCGCCTTACGCGCTTCAGGCGGGCGCGGCGGATTCGCTGGCCGCAGGAACGGCGAAGTTGAACGCGGGGGTGGACCAACTGGTGATCAACAAGAAGACTTCGGTTGGGGCCGGCTATGTCGGCAATTCCGCGCCGACCAACGGTCTGATTGTCGAGGGGAACGTGGGAATTGGGACCGCGTCACCCGGCTCCAACAAGCTCCAGGTCCAGGGCGACGCGCGAGTCAACGGAATTATGGGATCGAATAGCGAACGCGTCGGTTCCGGTTATTCGGGCAACGCGCCGCCGACCGACGGACTGATCGTCCAGGGCAATGTGGGCATTGGCACGAATAGCCCCGGCACCAACAGGCTCTATGTCAGTGGCACGAGCGCACGACTGGATGCCAACGTGGGAATCGGGGCCGACGCGGGGACGGACAAGCTTCACGTCGAGGGCGTCACGCACGTGAATAATACGTTGGGCGCGACCAATGCTCGGGTGGGTTCGGGCTACCCGGGCAATGCCCCGCCGACCGACGGCCTCATCGTCCAGGGCGCCGTGGGCATCGGCACAGCCAGCCCGGGGACCAACAAGCTCCAGGTCGAGGGCAACACGGTTGTGAATGGAACGCTGACCGTAAGCGGCGCAACGACCATCAATGGCGCAACGACCATAAACAACACGGTCAAATCGGTGGTTAGTACAAGGGAATTCTACATGGTTCCGAAGGGCGCCATCATTATGTGGTCGGGAACCAAGGCCAACATCCCAGCGGGCTGGGCGTTCTGTGACGGAACCCAAGGGACCCCTGACCTCCGTGACAGATGCATTTTCGGTATTAACTCCAGAGCCTGGCATAACTGGCGGAGCCTGGACCCACACCCACAACGTGAATGGCAACACGGGCTATATCTATTCGAGTGCCGGTTTCTCGGCGGTTCACAACTCTGACGCCGACATGACGGTGACCCACAGGCATACTGTCAATATTGATACGAATGACGGATCCAACACGCCTCCGTACTACAAACTGGCGTTCATCATGAAGCTGTAGAGTAACGGAGAGAGAAGAGACGAGGCACGATTCACAGCTGAGATGGAATCCGTGTGAAGCCGGACAGGCCGCAGGGAGGCCATCGGGATTGACGGAACACGACAACGATGAAGGACAGGGACGAGACATGAAAACATCGGTCGGCGGTCGGCATGAGTATCGCGCTCTTCCGCTCCTTTGGCGCTGGTTGGCGGCTGTGATCGTCCCGGCGCTGTGTACTTGCGCGACGGAGTTCGCCCGGGCCCAGGGCGCCGACGCTTTGGGGTTTGCGGACTATAGAAACCGCTGGTACCGAGTGACGGTTGGCCCGCCGGCGGGGGCTTCCACGAGCACCCTCTTCTTCAACGGGCCCAGCAGTCCTCCGGCCAGCCTGGGCAACATCGTTCTGCGAAAGACGACGCTTGGCCACCCGGTCGGAGGCAACGCGTTTTTCGGAGCGGACCTGTACGTCGGCGAGGAAATCGTACCGCCGTCCGGGAGCCAGCTTCCCCTGAACCAGAGCCCGAATATTCAGCCTCCCACCAGCGCCTTCTACGTGGCGACGGCCAAGAAGGTTTTTGCCGCCGATGCCGGACTGTGTACCATTGGCTGGTTGACCACGGTGGGAACCACTCGCACGGTTCAATACATCATATCGAGCCAGCCCGTTCAGGAGCCTGTGCGAATCTACCATACCGAGTTGCCGGCCGGCGACGGCGGCCTGGTGGACCTCACCACCGCTCCGACCGTGACGATCCACTATAATACACAAATCACCAACTCCAGCCAGCTTTGGATGGACGGCCAGAAGAAGCTTCACGCGCAGACCAAAGCGGGTTTGGTCGTTATCCACTACAATCAAGGGGCGACCTTCCGCGGTATTGACGTTGTGGACGTGCGCAACTTCGTGCCCGATGCGGTCACGTCGGTAACCTATGCCGGCGAAACCTATCTTGCGCCCAAGGAAACCGCCGCCAACATGATCACCACGCCCACGATCTCTCGCGGCGATGACGAGCCCCGGCCTTATGTGCATCAGTATGGCTCGAACAAGCATCCTTCGGTCGCCAGACAAGTTGTTCCCGTCCGGCCGACCGATCCCGGCAACAATCGGATCATGCTGTACTGGAAGCGGCGAGCGACGTTCGGCGTGATCTGGCCCTACGAGCTCCACACCTACGAGGCGCAGTGGAATCCGGCGAGGACCGACTGGCAACGAATCTACTATACCGCCGACGGCACACTGGGTCCGACCGTCCAATGCGCGGGGGTGGATATCCTTCGAATCTATCTGAACGACGTCATTACGAGCAGCGCGACGTTCTACCTCAATCCCAATCCCAAAGAGCTGCGAGCCACGGGTGCTCTCGCCGAAGCCGGCAAGGTTCTGGTTCGGATGGACGACCTGGGTTCGACGGGGCCGGCGCTGTTTGAATTTGTCGAGGTTGTTCCGTTCACGCCCGATCCTCCCATCGTCAACGCGGCCGTGGGGCAGCTGTTGCAGCCGCGGCGAGTGGTGGCCGGCGATTTGCCCGAAGACACCTGGATGAGAGCGATCATTTGGAACGGCAACCCGATGGACGTGAACAACTACGTCTATCAGCACAATGTGGCCGGCCCATTCAAAGGCAGAGTGTTCGCCGTTCGACCAACCACCCTGGACACGCAGATCGAAGTGTTCTTCCGGCGGGAGGGGGAAAAACAGCTGAAGTGGCCCTATGAAATGATCCGTTGTCGGGCCGCGTGGCCGGCGAGCACCCAGCTGTACGTCCGCGGCACGAATGCGGCGGTTCCGGGGCCGAAAGTTCCCATTCCCAAGGATTTGCACGCCGCCCTGATGCCGTATCAGGAGTATGTGCCGGCGACGGGGCCGTCCGTTCAGCAGAATCACGCCGAGATCAGTACCGATCAGTTCTACTCCGATCTGGTGGGCGAGTCCGCCGGCGACTATTTCTCCCTGGTGCAGTATCAAACGGGACCGCCGAGCGCACCCGGCTCCGAGTGGGTGGGCTTCCAGGTCATCAAGAGCGTACAGCACACCGACACTCGGCGCTGCGATCGCACTCTGCACGCCTGGCCGATCGGGACCGAGGCGCTGGACTCGTACCACCAGGGGCCGCTCCCCGGCTTCATCTACCACGTTCCGGGAGCGGATAACGAGGACAAGTACGATCCGCGAATCTACAATGAAGGGGGAGTGGGGTATAAGACGGGCCAGGTCTTCCCCGTCTTCCCGGGCAAGCTTGAAGTCTGGTGGTCCAATGTAACGATCCACGGTTCGCCGACCACCTATACGATTCAGTGGCTGTCGAAAGTGGTGCGTTACAACTGCGACTGGCCGACGACGCCGGAGCTGATGCTGATTGACAGTCAGACCGGGTCGGGACAGATTCTCTTCGTCCATGCCACGCCGGAAATTTACAATGAGAACGATCCGGCCAAACTCGGTTACAATCCCAACTACGAACATGCCGCGTTGTTCCCGTTTGGCTCCGGCATCGCCGCGTTTGCATTGCGCTGCGATCTGAACGGCGATTCGACCGACAAGCCGCTTCCCTACGTCCTGCTGAAATACCGCGACACGACCGATCGCAACCTGTGGCGCATGCGCGTGTTCCACGTCGAGGCCGGAACCACCATCCTCATGGCGGCCACGGCCGGAAGCGTGGTTCCCAAGCCCTATCCGTTGGCGGCGCTCATGCCCGATTGCGGCGAGACAACGCCGGGTCTTCACAATGGCAACTACGGCGTTTCGGGGCCGTACTGGCAGGACCGCAACCGCACGTTCTGGGCGCGGGCGGCTCGCGACGACGGCGGGACCACCCAAATCCTCATGCGCTATTTCTATCCCATTCAGGCGGGCTTTGTATTTCCCAACGTCCTCGACAGCGCGAAGTACCCCGTGGGATCGGCCGCGCCGTGGCTGAGCAAGCTTAGCGCCCCTTACGATCAGCCGGTGGACGTTCTCTACACGGTCAGCTGGCCCGCCGTGATTCCAACGCTACAGACGGGCGAGACGCTTGTCGTGCAGAAGGTCGGCTTGCCCAACATCATCGGCCAGATGAGCGTCGAGCGCGTTTACGAGTCGTTGAATCACAATACGACCGGGAGCATCCCGGGCCGGCAGAATATCATGCTGATAGACCCGCTGCGCGAGCGGTCGGTGGACCTCGACGAACTGCCCAGCGGTCCCGATGCCATCGAAACCGAGAACCGGGCCGGCAAGCTGTACTTCTCGGGCCTTCCGCCTCAGTTGAAGAGCCGCATTTGTTGGGATCCGGCAAGCTACAAGCTGTCGCTGGTCGGCGAGTTCTATGACATGATGGGCGAGGACCTCCTCCTGGTCAACGTTTTAACGGCGCGCGACAAGGCCTTCCTGGACGGACTGACCACGAACCAGACGTTCAAAGACGCCGTCACGGCGCTCTATGAGCTGACCAGCGGGCCGATCATTCTCTCCGGCAAGGACAGCAATTCGGTGGGCAAAGCGGTGGTGGGTGTGTCGGCGGGCAATGGCGGCTATGCGACGCTGGCCATGCAGAACCACCCGTCGTGCGGGGCGCTTCCGGTGTCGCTCGAGATTATCCGGGTGGTGAACAATCTGTACCGCGGCGACATCAAGGTCATCGAGCCCGATTGCTGCTTCGACGAGAAACTCACGCTGCGGCACGCGGGCGACTTTGCCGGCAAGGCCGACCGGTACTGCTTCAAGTGGGAGTATCATCCCGACATGGACGGCACCCAGCCGACCACGGGCAGCGCGCTCTGGCGGCTGTTCCCGATGGAACCGACCAACGGGCTGGGCGCCATAGACGTGACGATCCGGGGGCCGGGGATTTTTACGCTCAGCGACAATTGGTTCCGCGCCTCCTATCGCCGGGCGCTCGACCCCGATCAGCCTTCGTACTACAGCCGACTGACGATGCCGCAGCTGGCCCCCGGATGGATCAAGCGTGTGATCGGCCAGATCAATCCGTTTACCCAACGGGCGAGCGGCGGCGGCATCCAAGGCGCCGAACAGCGGTTCTCGGCGTTCCAGACCCGCATGGTCAATACGGTGGTCAGCATGATCCAGCAGGCCGGCAAGCGCTGGGTGGGCAACGTGCCGATGAACTGCGGCCCCGGCCTCGACGTGCTGGGACTGATCGAGATTTACGACACGGTGCTGGGACGCGGCAAGCAGCTCAGTGTGGATGCCGGATATTCCTATCCGCCGGCCAACAATGCGCTCCTGCTGGCGGCCGGCCGCATCGCCGATCTCTATATGCTGTTGGGCAACGAGGCTTACGCCGACGCGGCCGATCCCACAATCGCGTTCGGCACGGAAGACCGAACGTACGGGACCGAAGCCTCGTCGCTCCACTGCTTTATGAATCAGACGGCTTCGATGCTCGAAGAGGAGCTCGCTCTGCTGCGCGGACGCGACGACGGCAAAGCGCCGGGGGTGCAGGTGGACCCCCTCTACAACCGTCTGATGTGGAACTTTACCAAGGACATCAACGGCGGCGAAGTGGCCTACGCCCTGAACTACAACATTCAGGATGAGCTCGGCAATGCCGACGGGACGATCAACGAGCTCGACGCCATGAAGCTTTATCCGCAAGGCCACGGCGACGCCTGGGGCCACTATCTGACGGCCCTCAAGCGTTACTACGGCCTGCTGAAGCACCGCAATTTCGACTGGGTGCCTCGCGCGGAGGCGGTGTTGGTCGGGGGCGTGCCCGTCACGGTGGACTACCTCGATGAGCGCAAGTTCGCGCAGGCCGCGGCGGTCAAGGCCCGAACGGGCGTGGAAATCACCAACCTGACCTATCGCCAGGCCTACGTTGAGGATCCCTCCGGGCAATGGCAGGGCTACAAGGACAGCAACGCCGACCGGGCGTGGGGCTTTTCGGAATGGGCCAGTCGCGCCGGCATGGGGTGCTACTTCGACTGGCTGGTGGCCAACGCCATTCTGCCGTCGTCGGATACGGCTCACACGGGAATTCAGAAGATAGACCGTATGACGGTGGCGGAGTTGCGCGAAATCTCGTCGGCCTTCGGGGACATCGTTCACTTGTCCTCGCAGGCCGACATCGGTTTGAATCCGCTCGGTCTGGCCAAGAACGTGGTCCCCTTTGACATAGACCCGGCCATGGTGACGATCGGCGGCACCTGGAGCCAGACCCACTTCGAGCAGGTCTATAACCGGGCCGTCACGGCGCTGAATAATGCGGTCACCGTTTTTAACCACGCCACCAACTGCACGCAGCTGTTGCGACGGCAAGCCGACTCGCAGGCGGATTTCCGAAGCAATGTGACCGACCGAGAGGCCGACTTCACCAGCCGTCTGATCGAGACCTTCGGCTATCCGTACTCCGGCGACATTGGCCCGGGCAAAACGTATCCGCAGGGCTACGACGGCCCCGATCTCTATCACTACGACTATGTGAATGTGTCGGAATTGCTCGGTCAGGACGAGGAGCCGACGAACCAGTTCACCCTGACGCTGAGCGACTTCGGCGAAGGGAACGTGGACGATCACGGAAACGTGACCTCGACCACGCGGCAGGTCACCTACCACGTTTCCAAGAAGGGCTTTGGACTGACCGTGCCCGACCCGGCGACGTGGGGCCAGCGCCGCGCGCCCGGCGAGCTCCAGCGCATCCGGTCGCAATTCATCCAGCTGTACGGTCAGTTCAAGAAAGCACACGTGGGCTACGCGGACGTCCTCTGGGACATCCAAACGAAGTCCGACCAGATTGATGAACAGGAGAAGCTGGGAAGCGACAAGCTGAGTATCAAGAGGAAGACGCGAAACGAGGTCGCCGGCTTTGCAACCATCAAGCTGGCGGCCAAGGAAGTCCAGACGGCCATGGCCCGGGCGGCCGCGGGGATCAAGGATGCGGGGGATGTGACCGAGGAATCCATTCCCAAGAGCTTCATCGCCGGGCTGGCGGCCGGAGGCGACGTGACGGCGCCCGCCCGAGGCGGCATCAAGGTGGCCTTTGCCGCCGCGAAGGTGATTTGCTCGATTGCCGGCGACATTGCGGAAATGACGCAAGCCGCCATGGACCTGGCCGCCGAAGCCGTCAAGTCCCAAGCCGAAATCAGTATTTATGAATTGGAGTCGGCCGCCGAAGTCCGAAAGATGGTTAAAGAGCTGGAAGGCATGCTCAGCGACGAGCAAACCAAGCGGCTGGAAGTGCAGCTGCTCATCGAACAGATGGGGCAAACGACGGGCGAGTATGCGGCCGCGCTGGCCAAGGGGTTGCGGATTCTCGACGAACGCACCCGCTTCCGCATCCAGACGGCCAGCAAGGTCCAGGACTACCGCTACAAGGACATGGCGTTCCGAATCTTCCGCAACGACGCGTTGCAGAAGTACCGCGCGATGTTCGACATGGCCGCCCGGTACGTTTATCTGGCGGCGAAATCCTATGACTACGAAACCAACCTGCTCGACAAGGACAAGAACGCGGGCGAGTTCTTCATGACCAGCATTGTCCGCGCCCGCGCCATCGGAACCGTTGTCAGCGGCGAGCCGCAAACCGGCGGCCTGGGCGATCCCGGCCTGGCCGACATCATGGCCCGCATGAAGATGAACTGGGACCTCTCGTTGAAGGGCCAGCTCGGGTTCAACAATCCTCAGCTGGAGACCAACCGCTTTTCGCTGCGCCGCGAGCTGTTCCGGACCGTTAGCGACGACCGCTGGCGCGAAGTTCTCCGCGCCTACAAGGTGGATGACATTCTCACCATTCCCGAGTTCAAGCGCTACTGCCGCGTCTTCCAGCCGCACGAGGTCACCGAGCCGGGCATTGTGATCCCGATTCCGACGACGATCAACTTCGGCTACAACTTCTTCGGAGAAGCGCTGGCGGCCGGCGATAGTGCTTATGATTCGAGCAACTTCGCCACCAAGGTGCGGGCCATCGGTGTGTGGTTTACGGGTTACGATGCGTTGACGTCCGTCGGGCTGTCGAACACCCCGAGGGTCTATTTGATCCCGGTCGGTTACGACATCATGCGGTCGCCGACCGGGGAGACCGGGGAAATCCGCCTGTGGAAGATTCTGGATCAGAAGCTGCCGGCGCCGTTCCCGATCGGAACCGTGGATTTGGAGTCGCCCTCGTGGATTCCCATGGTGGACACGCTCAGCGAGGAGTACGCGGCGATTCGACGCTATTCCTCCTTCCGCGCCTATCATGACACGGGCGAACTCAATCCGGCGGAAATGACCAGCGACAGCCGCTTGATTGGGCGGTCGGTGTGGAACACGCGCTGGCTGCTCGTGATCCCGGCGGGCACGCTCCACTCCGATCGGCAGAAGGCGCTCGACACGTTTGTCAATGGAGTCAGCGACATTAAGATGTTCTTTGAGACGTACGCGTATTCGGGAAACTAGGAAAGGGCAGTGTTGAGTTGGGATGGGTTGAGGGATTGATACCGGGAATGAGGGACAGGATGATGAGCGGGATTCTCGCCAGAAAAGGGTTGGTGCTTTTTGCGGGGCTGGCGCTGCTGGGCTTGGCGCTGCGCGGAAGCTATGGCGACGGGGTGCCCGAGCCGGGCCTCACGTTCCAGGGAAAAGTCTCGGCCGCCGGCGGTTTGCAGCTGACCCAGGGTCGGCTGACGTGGACGCTGACCCCCGTTTCAGGGGGTACGCCGGTGGTCGTCAGCACCGATCTCCTTCCCCTGGTCGGCGCGGTGTCGGGCACGACGTTCTCCTATCGCATTCATATCCCGTCGGAAATGGCGAGCGGCGCGCTTCCGATCGGCAGCAATTGCCTGCCCGTGACGACCAACCTGGTCACCTATCGGCGATACGCCACGCTGGACGGAGCGTACACGACGATCGTCTCCGCGCCGACGACGGTCACGTTCGGCGCGAGCGAGCGCGGGAAGAGCGAACGCGTGGATTTGGTCATCGGCATCAGCGATTTGCCCGGCGTGCCTTCGTCGCCCTCGCCGGCCAACGGACAGGTGCTCGTTCCCCTCGACACCCCGCTCGATTGGGCCGACGCCGCGTTTGCCCAAACGTATGATCTCTATCTCTGGCAAACCGGCTACACGAAACCTCCGACGCCGACCCAGGCGGGTCTGACCCAGAGCCGGTTCCAGCCGCCCGCATTGCTCCGCCCCGACGTGTCGCACAGTTGGCAGGTGATTGCCCGCAACACCAAGGGGAGCACCGCCGGCCCGGTCTGGGTTTTCCGAACCGCCTTCCAGGGCGATCTGCAAACGCTGCTGGAGTATCTGTTGGGCAAGCGGTACCTCACGTTCCAGGAACAGTCGCTTCTGGATTTGAACGCCGACACAAATGTTGACGTCGCCGATTTCGTCAAGGGGTTGAAGCGCGGCATCCTCTACGGGCCGCCAGTCGGGCAAACCGCCGAGACGGCCGACGGTGCTTCGCAATCCCCTGCGCTGCTCGCTCCCGTCACGATTTCGATCGGAAGCGCCACGGTCACCACCAGCAAGACCACCACGGTGGCCCTGCCGGTCAACGTCTCGCCCGCCGTCACGGGCGTGGCTGGATTGAACCTGAAGATCGAGGCCGATCCGGCGCTGATCCAGTTGACGGGCATCCGGGTAAAACAGGTCAACGCCGGCGAGTTCCTCTACTCCTACTGTCCGTACTCAGGCGTGATGAACGTGGTGTTTTTCGCCAATCCGGTCGCGTCGCTGAAATCGAGCGGGGCGACGGTGCTGACGCTCGATCTGAAGGCGACGCTGCTGGTTCGGAACTCGTCCACCGCGATTCGACTGACGGCGGCGTCGGTCTCGGATGTCAACGGAACCTCGAATGCGAGCGTGACGCGAAGCGACGGGTCGGTCAGGTACACGCCGCCGCTGCAAACGACGCGGGGCCGGCGTTGGGAGATTTATCGGTAGGCCACCGCGGGCGACACGAGGCCTTCGCGAGGCGCGCCGTTCGGGTGAGCGCTGCGGGGCGTTGCGCGAGCGCAGAGAATGACGTCAAAGTGACATCGCCTTTGACCTTTCATCCTTCGGCAAGCACTTCGCGGATTTTTTCGAGCAGCCCTTCGGGTTCAAACGGCTTGACGATGTAGTCTTTGGCGCCGGCGTTCATGGCGCGGTTGATGGACTCGGTGTGAGCGGCGGCCGAGAGCATGAGAATCGGAATGTGGGCCGTCTGCTTGTTGGCTTTCAGACGCTTGCAGACCTCATAGCCGTCCAGCACGGGCATCATGATGTCCAGGAGGATCAAGTCGGGTTTTTCGGTCTGGATTTTCTCCAGGGCGTCGAGCCCGTCGAAGGCGGTAATGACCTCGTAGCCTTCCGACTGAAGAAACATCGTGATGACGGTTTTGATGTCTTCTTCATCGTCCGCCAGAACAATCCGCTTGCCGGCCATTAGGCGTATCCCCCTTTTTCTTCCTGCCGCCGCGCACTTCCCGAGCGGCGTGCGATCGTCCGGTTGGGTCTATGGAGACGAACTTGTCGCGTTCGATGATCCCGCCGTCATTCGCGTGTCGCGTTCCGAACCGACGAACACTTCCATCGGCGCCAAGACGAGGCGAAACTCGCAGCCGCCTTCTTCGAGGTTGGCGGTTTCGATTCGCCCCCCGTGCATTTCGGCGAAGGCGCGGGCCACGAACAGCCCGACGCCGCAACCGCCCGACTGGCGGGTCAGGTGGCTTTCGCCCTGAACGAACTTTCGGAAAATCCGGTCGCGGATCGCCGGATCCACGCCCGTCCCCGTGTCGCGCACCGCGATATAGGTCTCCTCGTCCGAGCGGCCCGTGGCGAGCGTAATGCGGCCGAATCGAGGGGTGAACTTGATGGCGTTGTCCAGCAAGTGGCCGATCGCGCGACTGATTTTCTCCTCGTCTATCAAGAGGGGTCCCGGGTCGTTGCCGTAGTCCTCGACGAGTTCGATTTCCTTGCGCGCCGCCGCCTCGAGCATCTGGGCGACGCACCGGCCGGCCACGCTCGACAAGTCCATCGGCCGCAAGGTCAGGGATGCGGTTTGGTTCTCGATGTTCACCACGTCGAGCATGTTTGCGATCTGTTGATACAACCGCTCGGAGTTCTGTTCAACGATTCTGAACAGCTCGAGGTTCTCCGGTTCCAGGCGCCCGGCCAGTCGGTAGCGGAGCAAATGGGCTGCGCCCTTGATCGAGGTCAGCGGTGTGCGCAGCTCGTGGGAGACAATGGCGAGGAAGCTGTTCTTGGCCTCGTCAATCCGGCTCAGTTCCGAGAGCCTATGGTTGAGGGTGGCATCGTGAATGACGAAAATGACGCCGGAGAGTTTGCCGCGCGTGTCGCGATAGAGCGGCGTGGTCGAAAGCGTCACGGGCATGACCGCGGCCGCCGAGCCGCCGGCGGTCCATTCGATCTCTTCATGGATATGGCTGCGTTCGGCCAGGGTGCGCTCGAGCAATTCCTGGAAGACGGCTCGCAGGCGCTGGGGAATGACCTCGCCGAACCGGCGTCCGACGCAGCGGCCGCGCTCGAAGCCCAGATAGTGGAGAGCAATCTCATTGTGAAGAAGGACGACGCCGTCGGTGTCCACGGCGAACACTCCGTCGCCGATCCCTTCGAGCACGTCGCGGAGGCGGCGACTCATCGTTTCGGTCGAGGCGAGCAAGCGGGCGTTCTCGATCGCCAGAGCCACCATGTTGGCCAGCGAGGCCAGCACGTCGAGCTGCGTGGGCGAGAAATGGCCGCCGCCCTTGCGGTTGGTGATGTTGATCACTCCGAGCGTCTGCCCTTTCGCCTTCATGGGGACGCACATGAACGAGCCGCTTTTGTAACGCCGGCGGCGTTCGTCGTCGGCGCAGTGGGTCTCGCTGTCGTCGCGCACGAGCAACGAACGGCCCGATTGGGCCACCTGGCCGGCGAATCCCTCGCCGACGCGGAGTTTGATCCGGGGCCACAGTTCGCGCTCGATATGGGTCGAGACCGCCATTTCCAGTTCTTCGGCTTGTGGATCGAGAAGCATAATCGAACAGGTCTCGGCCTCGAGAACCGTCCGTAGGAGACTGACCGTCGCCTCCAGCGCTTTCTGCAAGTCGCCCGGCGACGAGATCATCTCGCTGACGTGGCGCGTCAGTCCGATCAGTTTCTCGGCTTCAAGGTTCTCCATCCTGACCGTCCGCCCGAATTCCGACCCTCTCTTTAGCGAGCCGAGGGCAACGATGCAAGATAATACTGCGTCGGCGGACGCGAAAAGCAGGATCGAAAAAGGGACCAAAATGACAAAAGGGACAAAAGAGAAGCCGGAGCAGTCGTTTAATTCGGTCCCCTAATTGCGTTTTGCCGTACTTCGGCGCGGCGCGTTCCAACCCTTATTGACAGTTGACAGCCGGGAGACAGGTCATTATCCCGTGAGTGGGTGTTGCGCTTTTTGACGGCGCGATGGGTCAGTCGGCAAACCGAAGCGGCATCGCACCAAGTCTGATTGGTTTGGATGTCGCTTCGACGATCCGGCGATGGGATGGAGTCGGCGGCAGGGGTTTTCGCCCTGTTGTCGAACGAAGCATAGAAACGGTCGAGGCCGCAGCCGAACAAGTCTGAGCCAACGTTGGAGCCAAGAAGACGATGCCTGTCGAAGTGCGAGTGGTCACATCCTCGGAGACCGAAGAAATCTACGTCACGGCCATCCCTTCGCCTGCCAAAACCGCGCCGGAACAAGCCGAGGAGGCATTTGGCGCCGTCCGGCGTGTTTTGGGCGATGGAAAGGGCCGGATCCTCCAAGAGCGCGTTTTCGCCGAAGAATCCGTTCTGGAAATGGTCAGCCGGATTCGGACGAGAGTGTACGGCGAACTCGATGACGGCGTGACCCCGACGCAACTGGCGGTTCCGGTCGGCGGGACGGGCGACATCGCCGGCGTCCAAGTGCATGCGCTCTGCAGTCAGGCCGCCCCGCAACCGTTACGGCTTCAGGATAGGGCGTGCGGACGCGTGGTCGGCCTGGGCGGGCGCCAATACGTTACGCTGTCGGGACTGGCGGCCCCCGAAGCGGGTTCGGCCCCGCAACAAGCCCGCGCGGTTTTCGAAAAAGCGGAATCCGTCCTCCAGCAGATCGGCGCGAGCATGCAATCGGTCGCGCGCACCTGGCTGTGGCTCGACCATATTCTCGATTGGTACGGCGACTTCAATCGCGTGCGCAATCGCTTCTTTTCGGAGCGGGGAATTCTGAACGGCAACCCGGCGACCGACCGGCCTCCGGCGAGCACGGGCATCGGCGTGCGTCTGGCGGGCCGACGGCCGAGTTGCGGGCTCGATCTGGTGGCGGTGGTTGGCGAGCGCGATTCGATCCGGCACTATCGGGCCGGCGGACACCAGCAGTCTCCCTGCGAATACGGGTCGGCGTTCTCGCGGGCCGCGCGGGCGGTCACGCCCGCCGGCGAGACGGTGTTTGTTTCGGGGACCGCGGCGATTGACGCCCAAGGGCGGACCGAACACGTCGGCGACGCCCGCCGCCAGATCGAAGCGACGATCGCGCACGTGCGCGCGGTGCTCCGCGATATGAATTGCACGGACGATGACGTTGTTCAGGCGATTGTGTACAGCAGGACGCCCGAAGTGGAGAGGGTTTTCCGGAACGAATGGAAGCGCCTGACCTGGCCCTGTGTGCTCGTGATCGGCGACATCTGTCGGGACGATCTCCTGTTTGAGGTCGAGGCGACGGCCTGTCCCGGCGCGCGGCGCCTCTTGCCGTCCTGAGAGCCGGCACTGTGGGAACTGCGAACACCCGCAAACATCTTTGCCCCACATTCTCGTTGACCAATCCAGAGCCGGATGGAGAAATTGGCGGAGCTATCCCCACGGAGGCGCGACTTCGTTTTCGCGACCGGAGGGAACCTCGTTCAGAGAAGATCGGCGTCGCGGCAAGAGAGAGAATCATGCGCGGGTCTGCTCCGTACCTCGCCGTTGGGATCAGCGCGGCAGCGATCGCGGCGGTCGCGCTATTGGCCGGCTGCAAGCGCGAACTTGGGACAGAGGAGATCCTGAGACACTACGAGGAAAAAGCGAATTACGTTGCCTTGACGATTCTCTATCCCCTGGACGGCACGCTGTTTCCGCCCGAAATTGTGGCCCCCACGTTTCGCTGGGAAGACCGCCAATCCAGGGCCGACGCCTGGCTCGTTACGATCCAGTTCGAGGACGACCCCCAACGCCTGAGCGTCCTCACCCATGAGCCGCAGTGGACGCCCGAGGCGGGTGCATGGGAGACCATCAAGAAGCGCTCGCTGGAAAAAGACGCCGGGGTCACGATTCTCGGA
>Ga0315274_10003852_pt1 | contig 22251 bp, 20 predicted proteins | sample YL17G02_20_MG_FD_203700 | JGI IMG/M metagenome (GOLD analysis project Ga0315274, IMG submission 203700) | Sediment microbial communities from Yellowstone Lake, YNP, Wyoming, USA - YL17G02_20 | ecosystem: Environmental > Aquatic > Freshwater > Lake > Sediment | place: USA: Wyoming | collected...
GCAGTTCCAGTCCTCCAGGGTTTCCAGGTGGAATCCCAGCGCCTCGGAGACCTGGCTTGCCGAAACGCCGTATTCCTCCGCCGAGGAGAGCTGGGAACAACCTGGGTAAAAGCTGTAGCTCTTCATCGCCTGCTCTCCTTGAAGATATGCCTGATATCCCGGCGGCCCTTGACCACGCTGGGGATCAGCTTGATCTTGCCCTTCTTGAGCATCTCCACCGCGAGGCCGATGTCGCTCATCAAGTCCCCCGAGAAGGTCTTGTACGAACCCATGAGGATGGGTTCGCTGATGCGCCCGGTGGCCTGGATGTTGCCCAGGAAGCACGCATGGAAGAGGGGGATGCTCCTCTCGGCCGGCTTGATCCCCTCCTCCAGCGCCATGGCGCGCAGGGAGTCGATGACCCTCGCAACATCGATGTCGTTAGGGCAGCGGGCGGTGCAGGTCTCGCAGGCGGCGCATATCCATATGGTATGGCTGCGAAGCAGGCGCTCTTTCTGGCCGTACTGGATAAGCTTCATTGCCTGGTGGGGAAGGACGTCCATGGCGAAGTCGAAGAGGCACCCGGTACTGCACTTACCGCACTGATAGCACAGCCGCGCCTTCTCCCCGCTCCGCTCCTCCACCTCCCTCTCCAGGCCGGAGCTCAAAGCGTTGATCATCTCTGTTCCTCCCAGCTTAAGAGGTTAGCCTTCGCTATGTAATCATATAGACCTGCAAGAGGCCGGACCATAACCTGCGTCAGTCATTCCTTCCGATATTCGGCCGGACTATCTCGTTTTGTTCCCCGTCCCGCATACCTGTTCTCTTAAGAGTTGCCGCCCCCCGCATCTATCTGCCGCCTGCAGCTCTCGCGGCCGGCTCCGTTTGAGGCGATCAACCAAATCCCTTGGTGGCCATTCTCCGGCCTGGCCATTCCCTGGATACCCCAGGGGGTAACAAAAAACAAGACCTGGCCCCATGATAAACCCGCTTCTAAAATAACGCAAATAACAATTGACTCATTAGTACTTAGTTAATGTCTGTTAACCAAGGCCGGTCTTGTTCTACCCTTCATCACTCCACCATCCAGAGGAGGTTCTCCACATCTGTTTCTTCACCTGCTGCTTTCATGAGATCGGCGGCCAGTTGAGTAGCCAGCACCTTGAGGTCGTCGGTGTTGAGATAGCGCGAGCAGCAGCGGTCGAAAAGCACCCGGCAGTCGGGCGCGAACTCCTCGTCTCCCCGATGCAGGACCAGAAGAAGCGGCGTGCGCGGGAAAGGGTGGAATACGAACGACTCGTCCCCGTAATCCGCCTTGGCGCCGCCCAGACGGCTGGAAGCCTCTTCCAGTGCCCCCTGCTTTTTCCCAAAGAGTCTGGCCAGGGGCTGCTCCACGGTGGGTACCAGCGTGGCGGCATAGAACCTGCCACCCGGCAGGTCGCGGTAGGCGATCCATTCCCCGCTCTCGGGCACGCCGCATGAGAGCTTGACGTAACGCAGGGAAAGGACGCGCAGGGAAAGACTGTCGATCAACGGGGGCATGGACATCTCTCCGCTGGGCATGGCGATCTCGATACGGTCGCCGAAGGAGGACAGTGTGAGCAAAGACCCGCCACCTGCCAGGGCCTGGGATTCGAATCCGCCTTTGAGCGCTTGCTCAGCGAGGTCCAGGCCCCTGACCTCGTTTAACGCTCTTTCTATAGTGCGCCGGCGGCGCTCGTCCGATTGGGAGGTGTCCATCCCATTCCTTCACATTCCGAAACGGACTGTGTTCTTGCCGGTTCTCACCTCATCGACATCGCCAAACCACTACCCACGCGATAAGCCGCATGGGGTGCTCGCATGGGTAGCGATCGTCCACTATGAGATGTTAGCCGGGATTGCAAGCCGAATGCAAAGCCCGGCTTTGTAGTGGTTGCCTGATGGTGCAACAGATAAGCCTCGAGAGAAAGGTGTTTGTGCCCTCGTAAGGAGGGTGTTTATGCCCTCGTGAGGGTGAAAACAGGATGTAAATAAAAGCGCTGTACAGAGAGCCTGGGGTCAAGCCCCCACCCGTTAAGCAAGTCCCGTCCCGCTGAGCCCGGGCGCTTACTTTTTCTCCGCTTTTTCCGGAGAGATCTCAGGCAGGTGAATCGGGCTTTCGTCAACGATCTTGCGGGAGAGTGCCTGCTTCGAGTACCTCCCCCGGCCCCTCCAGTAGTCGGGTTCGAGCATCTGCATGACCTTCACCTCTGCCTCGTCCTGAATCCTAACAACACTAGACTATTTCAACTATTCTTTACAATACTATAATATTATTAACGTTTGAAACAGGCAAGCCTTTTCTTGCCACATTCTTAGAGTAACATGTGGCAGCGACTCAAGGATTTACAGGGTACGGCCGTTTAAGTAATTGGTGTTCGCCCTCAGCCTGCACAGTAAGGACAGAATCCTTATGAGCAGGGAAAAGAGCGCAAGAAGAGGCGAACGGGCGCCGGCGAACCGGCGCATTGCATGGGGGCGACGTATGAGAGGGGCCAATGGATGAGTATTTTCAAGCGGGAGATATCCTTCGACATCGACGAGGACGGGGAAGGCAGGCTCTCCATAACAGGTACATTGCGGGATACCAGGCTCGCGCAGCCCATCCACGTCATCGTGGTGCGGGCGGAGGTGGGCCTGGAGGACGGCCGCATCCACTCCCTCGAGGGGGAGATGCCACACATCCCCCGCGAGGACTGCCACCACGCGCTGCAGACCCTTTCCCGCCTGGTCGGGGAGCGCATAGAGCCCGGCTTCACCCAACTGGTACGCGAGGTGGTCGGTTCGCCGCAAGGATGCTCGCACCTGGCCGTGCTAGTGACCAACCTGGGACACGCCAGCGTGCAGGGGCGCGGGGCGCTGGTGATGTCCAAGACGGGGGGAGACGAGGAGGCGCTCCGCTTTGTGCGCAAGCAGGCGGTGGACTTGGGGATCATGGGAAACTGCTACGCGTGGCGCGAGGATGGGCCGCTGATGCGGCGCATGCGGGCGGAGATGGAGGCATCAGGTGAATCCGAGTAGTCCTGCGGGTATGCCCGGGGTCCAGTCCGGAAGATACCTATTGCATTGCGGGAGCGCGCAAGACCTGGCAAGCGCGACGCTTGATCCTCGGGGGGCGCTTCGGGCCAGGCAAGAGCGAGGTCTGGCCCCAAGCGTGCCGGAGGGAGAGCAAGGGATTCGGGCCCGTGGATAAAGCGAGGTCATGATGCTGGGCAAGGTTTACTATTCCGTGGTGGTCTTCCTTTTCGGCCTGGCCGTCGGCAGTTTCGACAACGTGGCCATCTACCGCATCCCCGAGGGCAAATCCCTGTGGGCGCCGCGTTCCTTCTGCCCCCGCTGCGGCGTGACCATCGCATGGTACGACAACATACCACTCTTGAGCTACTTCATCCTGCGCCGCCGCTGCCGCAACTGCGGCGAGCCCATATCGTGGCGCTACCCGGCAGTGGAGCTGCTGAGCGGCCTGCTCTTTCTGGCCGTCTTCACCAAGGTGGGATTCGAGTGGACGGCGGAGCTCATCCCCTACCTGTTCATGGTCACGGTGCTTATCATCGTCTCCGCCATCGACCTGCAAAAACAGATCATCCCCAACAAGGTGATGTACCCCGCCATCCCCATCGGGCTGGCCGCCATGGGTATCGTGTCCCTGGTGCGTGGCGACTATCACATCATCACCGACAGTCTACTCGGCGCGGTGGTCATCGCGGTGCCGTGGGCGATAGCGGCGCTGGTCTTCCCCAAGGGTTTCGGGATGGGCGACGCCAAGCTGGCCGCCTTCACCGGTATCTTCCTGGGCTGGAAGATCGAGTTGATCGCATTCTTCATCGGGATCCTATTAGGCGCGATAGTGGGAGTGGTCTTGATGATCGCGGGCAAGAAGGGCAGGAAATCCCGCGTACCTTTTGGGCCCTTCCTGGCGGCCGGAGCACTTATCGCCCTCTTCTGGGGACAAGCCATCTTGGACTTCTACCTCGGCATGTTTTAACGATAAGGGGGTGACCCCACCTTTTGCTCCACGGCTCGATTGCCTTTGTTACCAGCAATAGAAGATAAAAAAAGGAGCAAGGGAGATCTCTCTCCCTTGCTCTTCAACCTCTCTTCAATGCATCGGTCCTGCTACCTATCCTATATATCCGGATGTGGATAAGCGCATGTAGGATTAGGAGGGTAAGTAAGACTAAAGCCGTAAGTCACGACTCCATTTCCCGGACAGACACCATTGTCAGTAATATCGGCCCCATAATTCGTGTCCATATAAGCCGGCTGGAGGTCCCCAATAACAGTAGGATAGTCCCCGTCTCCGCCGTTCGAATCAGAGGCATAAACATTGGAAGAGCTGATTATGGTCCTGCGGTTGGCCATGCACGTCTTCTCGTCAGCGCTTCCACGAGCGGCCAGGAAGACCGGGACCGCGATACCTACGAGGATGCCGATGATTAAAATAACGATCATCAACTCGATCAAGGTGAAACCCTCGTCCCTATGCATTCTTTTTGCCATTTTTTTCACCTCCTTTTCATTAAAAACTCTCAAACCAAAAATCCTCAACATCACACCTCGAAATCCTTGCTCCCACCTCCCTTCCTTGCGGAAAAAACATTCGCTATATAGATTCTCGGCACTTTTTCCTTATCGCTTGACCGGCTATCCCGTTGTATGCCTAAACAATGTTTATCCTGCTTAAATAACGGCAAATAAGGGGCCGGCTATTGGTGTTTTCGGGTAAGCGGCGCATTTCGGGAGGTGAACGGTAGCAAATCAGTAGTGAACGGTGCACGCGGTCAAATGCCGCTGAAATCGGCCGTCTCTAGCAACAGCATGTCTGCCAGGAGATATGCGCATGGGGTAAGGGGGGAGCCGGTTGAGTGTGAACCCGGGTGCGGTGACCATCCCCACATGATAGCTCCCAGGGTATACGTATATTATTGCAGCGTGATAGCATCGAAAGCGGGCATACCGGAGCGAAGACCGGGAGAAGAAATGAAGATACTGGCCATAGACATCGGGGCCGGGACACAGGATATCCTGCTCTACGATGCGAAGAAGCAGTTGGAAAACTGTATCAAGATGGTCCTGCCCAGCCCGAGCCCCCTGCTGGCGGCCCGGGTGTCCGCCCTGGATGCGGAGGGAAAAGACCTCTTTATAACCGGCCATACCGTAGGTGGGGGTTCGCTCTCACAGGCGATAAAACGGTTCCTCTCCTCTGGACACCGAGTGTATATGACCGCCGCTGCCGCCTATACCATTCGCAACAACCTGGAGGATGTGGCTCGCCTGGGCGTGGTGATCCGTGAGGAGCCGCCGCCGGGATTCGAGGGCACCGTGCTCACGGCCGACGAACTCGACCTCGCTCCCTTAAGGAGGCTGCTTGAGGAGATGGGGGAAGGCCTGGATGAGCTCACGGCGGTTGCGGTAGCGGTGCAGGACCACGGGTCATACAACGTGGGCGAGAGTAACCGCAAGACCCGCCTCTCCTATATGCGGCGCAGGCTGGAGAGCAATCCCGATCCCCGAGCCCTCTCTCATCTGGCAGGGGAAGTCCCGGAGGCTTTTCCCCGCATGGCATCCGCTGCTTCCCGCCTGCGGGAGCAGCTGCCTTGCGAGCATATCCTGGTCATGGATACCGCTCCAGCCGCGGCGGCGGGTTGCCTGGCGGACCCCAGGGTGGCGGAGAAGGCCGGCGGCAACCTGCTGCTCGTAAACGCGGGTAACGGCCACACCCTGGCCTGTCTCATGCGCGGCGGAAAGGTGGTGGCCGTGCTTGAGCACCACACCAAGCGCCTCGAGCCATCACCCTTTGCCTCCTACCTCGCCGCCTTCTGCCGCGGCGAAGCCCGGGACGACGACGAGTACATGGCCTCGGGGCACGGTCTATTCTACGTCGGGGACCCGCCCGGGATAGAGGAGTTGGACATGATCGCCGTCACCGGTCCCAACCGGGAGCTCCTGGAGGGCAGCGGGCTGGAGGTCCATTACCCCTCGCCGGGCGGGGACATGATGATGACCGGGCCCATGGGCCTGGTCAGAGCCGTCCAACACCGCCTTTAATGGGGTCAGGTCTTGTTTTTTGTTATACCCCTCGGGGGTATTCGCAGCAAATCAGCAGAGCGGTTGTCAGGGCTTGTCATGCCGGAAGTTGCGGGGTTGCTTCTGGCGTTTGGATTCCCCGGCATGCAACCCGCTGACCCCCCAGGCAGTGCAACATACGAGTGCGCGCTGTTGACGCTTCGGGCGCGTAAAGGTCGCCACGTCGGCGAAGACGCCTCCTCGCGATGACAGGAAAAACGGCATGCAACCCGCTGACCCCCCTAGCCTAGGCGGTGGCGATGATGCTTACTTTCCGGAGAGCCGCTTTTTCAGCAACCACAAGCCCAACAGTCCCAGCAAGGCGGGTTGGCCGTACTTGATGAAGGGGATCAGTCCCGTCGAGAAATGGGGGTGTTCGACGAAGTCCTGCACCACCCCCATCTTGTCCAACATGATCGCCGAGGTTGCCAGCATCCCCGAGACCACCGCACCCTCCATGCCCGCCGAGTGGCCCGCCATGGTGTAGTCTCCGCAGAGGTAGAGGTTGTCCAGGGGGGTCCTCTGGGTGGGCCGGTAGCGGTCCATGTGCGGGCGCTGGGCGAAGACCCCCTGCCTCTCCCGCACCAGGCGCGACTTTGCCACCTCCGCGTCCCGGGCCCCCGGGAGGATCTTGCGTATATCCGCGATGACCATCTCCAGGATGCGCTCGTCGCTCAGGGGAATGAGGTGGCCGCAGGGCGTGATCACCAACTCCAGCACGGAACCTTCCTGCGGGAAGGCCTCCGGCACCACCTGGGTGAGGTCTGCAAACCAGTTGAAGACGGTGCCTATGCCCGTCGCGATGTTGGAGAGCTCCAGGACCCTGCGGTCGAACCATACCATGGCCGACAGAGAGGGCGCGTCCTCGAAGCGCCACAGGTTGCGGAAGTACTGGTAGCGGTAGAGCTCCTCGGGGAGCAGGCGGCGCAGGACCCCGTAGGGCAGGGCCGACACGTACACGTCCGCGCGCATGTTGCGTCCCTTGGTGGGGCTGACGTTGAGCACCGCCTTCCCCTTGAGGCTGATGGACTCGACCCCCATGCCGCTCAGGACCTTTCCGCCCCGCTCGGTTATATACTCGACCGCCTTGCGGACGTAGATCTCGCCCAGGCCGCCCCGGGCGAAACCGACCTTGACCGCCTGCGAGGTGGTGGTGATGTTACGGATCCAGTAAGCCGCTGCCTTCGCCGATACCTCGTAGGGCTCCAGGAAGGTAAGGCCGTTGACCATGGCACGCAGGAGGTTGTCGATGAGGTTCTGGGAGACGCCGTAGCGGTGGAGGAAGTCCTCCACGGTGATGCGGTCGTAGGAGGCGACCGCCGCCTCGCTCATGGACAGTGCGCGCATGGCCGCCGGGCCGAAGCGCAGCAGGTCCTTGCGGCCGATATGGTGGAACTTCGCCATGGACATACCGTGCAGCGGCGCCGGCAGATTGTAGGGCGTGAAGTGGGCCGCATCCCCATCGGCCTTGTAATAAGTGAGCGTGTCCGTCCAGCGGATGACGTCGGGTGCCCCTACCTTCGCGAAGAAGCCGAGGATGTTCACGTAATGCGGAAAGAATACGTGCAGGGCGTTGTCCGTGGTGTCCCCGCCTGAGTCCACCCAGGACATGGCCCGGCCCCCCAGTTCCTTCTCCACCTCCAGGAGCGTGACCTCGAAGCCGTTGTCCACCAGGTGAACCGCGGCGGAGAGCCCCGCGAGTCCTCCTCCCATGACCAGTGCGCGCACGGTGTTCCTCCTTTGCCGTCAGTATGCCCCTCCCTAGGCACCCATACATTTTAACAGAATCGCGGCATGGCTCTACGCCAAAGAAGCGCACACGTTCTGATCCCCCTTGGGGTCTTCCGGCCGGCCTGGAGTTGCAGCCGCGGATTCCGGGTCAGGGAAGCTGCGGTGGAAGAGCCGGGGGCGCCTTGGGGCGAGGGCTCCTGGCCCCGGCGGGCGCGCTTTGTCCATGTCGGGTAGAATCTCTTTGCAGGGACCGGAGAAGGAGGAAGCAATGCCGATATACGTTTTCGAGGGTAGAAAGCCCCGCATCTCACCCACCGCGTACGTGGATCCCTCCGCCGTGATCATCGGCAAGGTCTACGTGGGGGACGGCTGCTATGTCGGCCCCGGGGCGGTGATGCGCGGAGACTGGGGAGAAGTGATAATGATGGAGGGGTCGAACCTCCAGGACAACGCCGTCATCCACGCCCGTCCGGAAGAGACCACCTTCCTCGGCCCTAACTCACACGTGGGGCACGGGGCGGTGCTGCACGGCTGCCGCATTGAGGGGCACGTGCTGGTGGGCATGAACGCGGTGATAAACGACGGCGCCGTCTTGGAAGAGGGCTCCATCGTGGCCTCGGGCGCGGTGGTCATGGGCGGCATGCGCGTACCGGCGCGCACCATGGTGGCGGGAGTACCCGCGGTCATCAAGGGCGAGGTGGACGAGGCCAGGGATGCCATGATGTGGCTGGGGCACCGCTTCTACCAGTCCCTGCCGCCGCGCTACCGCGAGAGCTCTGCGGAGATCTCCCTGGAAGAGGCCCGGCGCTTCTACGGGGAGGGCCCCGAGCCGGAGTAGGACTTCCTCTCCTCCCAGCCGACGGCAGCCAGGCCCGCCAGGATGAGGACGGTCCCAACCAGTATCGCCGCGTTCAACGTCTCCCCCAATATGAGCCACGCCCAGAAGAGGGAGATGGGTGGGATAAGGTAGATGTAGAAGGCGGTCACCGTGGCGCCCAATCCCTCCAAGCCCTTGGAGTAGAGGAAGTAGCCCAGTGCGGTACATCCCAGGGCCAGGAAGACCAGCCACCACCAAGCGGCGGCGGACATGGTCCCGAGATCCTCGAAGAATCCCTTCCTCACAAGCGGAAGCATGGCCAGCGTACCGGCCAGGATGCTGTAGGCGGTGATGAAAAAGGCGTGGTGCCTCTGGGTAAGCGGCCTCATCACCACGGTGTAGACAGCCCATGCGAAAGCCGCCAGGACGATGAAGGCGATCCCCTTCAGCCGACCTGCCTCCAGGCTGCTCCCGGCGCCATAGATGGCTATTACCGTCACGCCCCCCAGGGCCAGGGCTATTCCCAGCGCCTTCCAGGGCCCGAACCGCTCGTGCAACAGTAAGAAGGAGAGGAGAGCGGCGAAGACCGGGGTGGTGTTGGCCAACAGGCTGGCCGTGCCCGCCGGCACCAGGGTCTCACCGTAATTTACAGCCAGCTGGTAACCGTAAACCGCACAGATCCCGGCCAGGAAGACCATCCCCCATTCCCTGCTGCTGAGGCGGGGCCGATGCCGCCGGTTGAGGACCATAAGGGGGATGAGGACCAGGGAGGCCAGGATGAAACGTGCCAGGTTGATGGTGACGTAAGAGACCTCGTCGAGCATGGCTTTCACGGCTATGAACGCCAGGCCCCATATCCAGCAGACCAGGAAGAGGAAGAGGTGGTATCTCCATTTTTCACGCATGCGCCGCTCCGCTGCGATCTCGTGGTGAGCACGGCCTGTCCGCGCCAGCTCGATTATATCAACCCGCGATAAGTTCGGGGTTCAAGCCGGGCGCCTTCATTTCCGTACGCATGACCGGGCTCGCCGTTTCTCGCCCGGGAAGCAACATTGACGGAAAGTATACGGAACGGCGGAACCGCCGGCCATAAACACAGGGTTTCTCGGCCATCGGCCTGAACTTGTGGGAGCTTGGCCCCCTACACCCGGACCCGGTTCGGCTCAGGCTTTCATCAAGGGGAAGAGGATCACGCCCGTTCTGCGTTTGCGCAGCATGCGCCCTCGCACTTGCAGCCTTTGCGCTCGGCGAGCTTGTACCCCAGCTTCAGCGCCAGGGGGTAGATGGCGAAGATGGCCGCGGAGATGGCGTGCCCTTTAGGGCTTACGTTCTCGTGGTCGAAGTGGAAGACACCGGAATTGATCATCCAATCCCGTCCCGAATCGGCCTTGCACATCTCCCAGAGCCAGCGCGTCCACTCCAGGTTGAAGTAGAGGCTGATACTGGTCACGTAGAAGATACCGATGGTGGAGATATCCAGTAACTTTCTTACCTTGGCCTTCTTCTCCTCGTCCGCGATCTTGTCGGTGACCTTGCCGTACAGGAAGCCAAGGGACACCAGCCACGGGGGGTCGATGAGGAAGCTGTCGTATGGTAGCACCGGAAGCCCTCCTTTCCTCTAGCACACGTCTCGTTTTCCCCGGCTTTATACATCCTATAGATAATGCTTTCCCTCCGCAACCTGCACAGATGGGGTCGGCCCAGGGAGGCTTCATGTATCGGCCAGAAAGGCGTCGGGCCCTTCTAATAGCCAGACGGATATAAAGCTCTCACGTTCTAGATCGACATATTGCTACGCTCCTTGCGACCAGCATGCAGGCGCTGACAAGCCGTGAATGAGCGTGGAGGTGCAGACCGGCTGAAAATAAGTGTGAAGGCCTGGCCCCAGATGTGGGGATCGCCGCGTCGCTTAGCTTCTCGCGACAGGTTCCGGGCTGACCCCCGATATGAAGAATGGACGGCTGACCCCACGTCTTATAGACTACCGTTAGGTGATGGTATGGAGGCAAATATTCTTCTCTGTGACGCGGCGGAAGTTGTCGGCGACAGGGTCTTCGTACTCGGCGGAGGATGGGTCGGCCGCAGCCACCGCATGCCCAACATGGCCGTGGTCGTGCTCTTTAACGTTCCCTGGGATCAGGCCAACCGCCGCCACGAGATGGAGCTCGAACTCCTGGACGAAGACGGCAACATGGTCAGCGCCGGGGACCCGGCGCGTGAGATACGCATGCAGGGTAGCTTCGAGGTGGGGCGGCCGGCCGGACACCCGGCGGGCATGCCCCTACGCTTTATGCAGGCCATCAACTTCCACCACCTCCCACTGCAGCCGTCCCAACGTTACAGTTGGGAGCTGAGATTGGACGGTGAACCCCTGACCAGGGCATCCTTCTTCACCCGCCCCAACTGAAAACCTTGTGAAAACCTTGGGGTCTGGTCTTGTTTTTTGTTACCCCCCGGGGGTATTTGCTACCTGCAAAACCTTGGGGTCTGGTCTTGTTTTTTGTTACCCCCCTGGGTATTCACTACCTGCTGAGACTCAGACTAAGAAATGCGGAGGGTTTGGTACAGTCCGGGGTTGACCCCAGGTGTGCCACGGTCATTGCGAGGAGGCGGAGCCGACGTGGCAATCTCAACGCGCCCGGTTCTCTGCATATGCGCTTGCGTGGATATATGACCGCCCTTTTTGTTGTGTTTGGCATAGTCCGGGGATGACCCCGAGTGTGCCATGTGCCACATGGTTGACCGCGCCCCTTTGAACGGAGGGTGGCATGGTACATAATATGCGGGGGCCGGCTAAACCGGCCGGCAACATGGAACCGATATAACCAATGGTCCATCATTAAGGTTGAGGCGGGATATGACATGAGACTGTTACGCAAAAAACTGGTGCGCGAGATCATGGAGTCCAAGTTCCGCTTCTTCGCCATCTCCTCCGTGGTAGCCATAGGGATAATCCTCTTCACCGCCTCTTACATGTCCTTCCTCAACCTCTCCAAGTCCTACCAGTACACCTACGACAGGCTCAATTTCGAGGAACTGCTCGTGCGCGTGGACCGTGCCCCGGAGCGCGTAGTGGAGCGCCTGGGCTCCCTTCCCAACATCGACCTGCTGACCCCCAGGGTGAGCGACCCCATGGGCATGGAGCTGGAGGACGGCACCCGCATCACCGGGCAGATAATCGGGACGCCCACGAGCGAGCCTTACGTGAACATGCTCTACGTGCGGGAAGGGAGCGGGCTTACGGGGCAGGAACAGGAACTGACCTGCCTGGTTGAGAACCACTTCGCCGCCTTCAACGACCTGGGAGAGGGAGACACGATCTACGCGGTCAAGAACGGCGAGAGGATGCCCATTCGCATCGCGGGCGTGGTATCCAGTCCGGAGTACATGATGGTCTTCCGTAACCGCCAGTTCCCCATGACCTCCGCGACCGTTTACGGCGTCTTCTACTTCAACATGCAGCAGGCTCGCGCTCTCACGGGCTATTCCTCCAACTCCTACAACGAGTTCGCCTTCACCCTCAAGGACTACGCCCTGCTGGAGACCACCGAGAACCAGGTGCGGGAGATACTCAAGCCCTACGGTGTCGAGGAGGTCACCACCAGGGACGACCAGATTTCCAAGACCCTGCTGGAGATGGACCTGCGGCAGTTCCACGACTTCGCGCTCTTCTTCCCCATACTCTTCTTCTCCATCGCCGCCTTCAGCATCTACATGATCCTCTCGCGCCTGGTGCGGACCCAGAGGCCGATCATCGGCCTCATGCGCGCCGTCGGTTATTCCTCCCGCACGGTGCTGCGCCATTACATGTCCTTCGCCCTCGCAGTGGGATTGGTGGGGGTGGTGCTGGGGAGCTTGCTGGGTTGGGCCGCCACAGGCCTTATCTCCAAGATGTACTCCAGCACCATGAAGATCCCCTTCGTGCAGTACGGCACCTACCCCGAGGTCTTTCTCTACGGTTTCCTCATGGCCATGGGGTTCTGCGCCATCTCGGGCATCGTCCCGGCACGCAGGTCGGCGGCGGTGCAGCCGACCGAAGCCTTGCGCGGCGTGGTCGATCCTCTCAAGTACGGCAAGGTCTCCTGGGTGGAGAGGCTCCTGCCCCGCATCGACCGGCTGCGCGTCTTCTGGCGGTTGCCGCTGCGCAATGTCTTCCGCAACCGGCGCCGCACCGCCTTCACCGTGATCGGCATCATGTTCTCCGTCATCCTCATCATGTTGAACCTGGGGATCAACGACACCGTTAACGCCAATATGAACCAGGCTTTCAACCACCTTTTCACCTTCGATATCGCCGTGCTCTTCCTCGACCCGCAGACGCGCGTGACCCAGAAGAAGATCGAGAATATCCCCGGGGTAACGGCGGTGGAGCCCACCGTCGGCCGCCCCTGTACCATCAGCAACGACGGCAAGGACGTGGAGAGCATCCTCATGGGGGCACTCGCGGATACGGCGATGCGCGGCTTCCTGGATGAAAAGAACAATGAGGTCCTGATCACACCGAACCACTGCCTGGTGAGCAGGAACTACCGCGACGAGCTGGGCATCGCAGTCGGTGACATGGTGAAGGTCAGCTCCCTGGGACGCTCTCGTTCCTTCATGGTCTCCGACTTCATCCTGGAGCCCATGGGTTCCTTCGTCTACGTACCCGTGGAAGAGGCGAGGGAGCTGCTCGGATATGGGACGAAATCCTCGGCATTCTATATCCAGGTGGATGCCGGGTATTACCAGCAGGTGAGGGATTCCCTCTACGAGATGCCGGAAGTGCTCACCCTCGTCGACCTCAGCCAGATACAGAAGGAGATCAACTCCTATATGTCCCTCCTGTATATCGTCATCGCCGTTATGCTGGTATTCGGGATAATCATGGCCTCCTCCCTGGTCTTCAACACCTCCACCATCAACATCATGGAGCGCGAACAGGAGGTGGCCACCATGCTCACTTTGGGGGTATCGCAGTGGAAGGCATCGCTATCACTAACCCTGGAGAACGTGATGATGGGATTGCTGGGCCTCATCCCGGGTTACATCGCGGCGCGGATAGTGATGGGCCAAGCCATGAAGCTCTACGAGAACGAGCTCTTCTCCTTCACGCCGGCCATCTCCGTCTGGACCTTCGTTATCACCGGGGTCATGGTCATCGCCCTCATGGTGCTCTCGGAGTTCCCCTCCCTGCGGCACATCCACAATCTGGACCTGGCGGAGTCCACCAAGAGACGCGCCTTATAGGGATAAGCAGGGCTCGCCCGGGACCGATGCCGCGTTCCTATACTTACGAGCGGCGGGCGGCGTTTTCGCGCAGTGTGCGGAAGGTGGCGTTGAGCTCATCCACGTAAGCCTGCGGCTCGACAAAAGGCTGGCTGTAGCCTCGCGTCGTCTCCTCGCTTATCCCCTCGCCGACCACCTCCCGGCCGGCGCGAAAGACGTATTCGAGCTGCTCCGCGGCGGGACAGGGGTCCCGTGCCAGCAGTATCGAGGAGGGGAAGAGTATGGCCGCATGTAGGCTGTCTCCATCTACCTCGGCCATGCGCTCCGCGGTCATCACCAGGGGGTCAAAGTTGCGCAGGCCTGGGAACCCGCAGGTCGAGAGCAGCACGCTCCTGGCCTCCCGGTCGTGCTCGTGCGGGTGGGTACAGATGCCGTCATGGTACTCCTGGTACGGCTCGGCCAGAGGCATGATGCGGTCCATGAACCGCTTCATGATACCGTTCATGTTACAGACATAGAGGGGCGTAGCATTTACGATCACATCCGCCTGGAGCATCTTCTCGTGCAGGGCTGGGACGTCGTCCTTGTGGCGGCAGATCCCGGGAGTCTTGAACCAGCACCAGGTGCATCCCAGGCAGTCCGCGATCTTCTTCTCTGCCAGGTAGATGGTCTCCGTCTCCGCCCCCGTGGAAGAAGCCCCGGCCATGAAGCGCTCGAGCACCATGGCGGTAAAGCCCTTTTCCTTGTGCGGGCTGGAGTTGAAAGCGAGCACGTATTTGTAGCCCTTATCCATGATAGACCCTTCCTCCTCATCCGGGACCGTAGTCCTCTCGCGGCAAGACGATGGCGAGATTATACAACAGTGCTGGGGGTTTGCAGCCAGTTAATAGACCAGGGGAAAGAGCGCGGGGTACTCCGCCCTGTGCAGTGGCGGGCTTATTCCTCCCCCTCGGCCTCCGATTCATAGCACTCACTGCAATAGACGATGCCGCTGGAAGGGCCCTCGACCACTCCCACGAAGAGCCATTCGTCCACGTCGAAATAATGGCCGCAACGCGTGCACAGCGAACCCGCCATGGCCTCGAAACCCATGCGCCGCTCGTCCAGGCCTATTTCTTCCACCGCCTGGGCAGGCTCCAGGCTCAGTACGCCCTTGGGGAGGTCGCTCTCATCGGGACGGCATCCCTGGCAGTATGGGTACTCCCTTATGTCCTCCACCTCGACCGCAAGTGCGAAGACCTTCTCGCCGCCATGCAGCCGCTTGCCGCATCCCTCGCAGATACCGCCGCCGCTCACCAACTTGCCGCTCACGAAATCTCTCAAACCTGGCTCCTTTTCGGATGACATTATCACAGCAATTGTAACTCTTTTTCCGGCAGCAGGGATGATGGACCGCAACGGTCTGAGCGGGAAGGGAACCGGGGCTCACGCAGCCCGGGGTTCGGCCCGCTTGACCCGCCCGACGCCGGCTTTTCCGCAAGGCCTCCCGTACAGCTCTCCAGCCGTGTTTATCCGCGCGAGCGGTGTCGTAAGCGGATGGTAGAATCGGGTCGAGGCCAAGGGAGGTATGTGTGGTAGCACAGAGGACGGGTACCCCTATCCGGTCGACCGGGACACCTACGATTCCTCCATCGTCATCCTTGAGAATGCGGTGCGCCACATGCGCGCAGAACGGAGCGAGAAGGAGGGGGCGTTGAGGCGCCTGGCCTCGTGGACCGCGAGCGTGAGCTGAAGAAAGCTTCTTTTCATTACCTGCGGCGTATAATGTATAATGAATTGGATTTGTCATAGCAAAGCGAGCCACGAGGTGGTGATAATTGAGTTCGGTCGTGAAGAAGCGCCGCAAGAAGATGCGCAAGAAGAAGCATAAGAAACTCCTCAAGCGCACCCGCTGGCAGAGAAGGAACAAGTAACCTACCGGTCACAGGTAACCTGAAGGTCACAAGTAACCTACCGGCCTTACGCCGGTTTCCATCTTGACCCCCAGGCGGGGATAATGCCTCACCCGATCGCGGGTATCCCCTTGCGTGGGGGTCGAGTCTGTGGGGTCGATCACCTGACATCCGCCTCAAACGGCTGTACTTGCGGCTGGAGACGGGGCAAGTGATCCAGGCGGGAGACCATTTCCCATCACCTGGGAAAAGGTATGGGTCGTTGCGTGCGCACATGTCAGGGCTTGTTTCCTTATGCTTCATATAGCGGCGCCTTTCTGGGATAATGATGCCTGGTGTTATAAATGAAAAGAATGATCCTAACATTGCCCCTCGTTTTTCTCCTGGCCTCCCTCCTCGCACCGGGCGCGGGGGCACTTGCGGCTGAGCCGCAGGAAGTAAGCTACCGGATCGACCTGACCCATCCCGACACCGGCGAGATCGCGGTCGTGCTCGAGATGGGGGCGGTCTCTCAACCACTGGTGCTGGAGCTCCCGGATTCCTACGGGAACGGGTTGGCTGTTGACCTCTCCTCCCATATCGTGGAGGAGAGGGCGGTGGACGAGTCCGGGAGGGAACTGCCGGTGCGCAGGGATGGCAATACTTGGTATATTGACTACCAGGGCAAGGTGACCTTCAGCTACAAGGTCAGGGTCTCGGGATACGAGGCCGGGACGGCGTACCTGGATTCCCTGGCCGGGTCCGGCACCCCCTGGCCTTATTTCCCCATGCTGGAAGCGGACCTGGCGTACCTGCCCGGTTACGCCGTGATCATCCGGCCGCGCCAGCTTCAGGGCATCGATCCCTCTCTGCAGCTGGACCTGCCCCCGCAATGGCAGCAAGCCCTCCCCTGGGTTGAACAGCCAGCCGGCATGGATGAGCTCTTGAACAATCCCATCTATGCTGGAGAACTGTCCCTGTACGAGCAAGGTCCGCTCCTGCTCGCGCTTCCATCAGCGGCGACCGCGGCTGCGGGAGGGAGCCTGGCAGAATATGCCAGCAAAGCCCAGGCCTTGCTGGTAGAGAGTGAAAGCCTCCTGGGCGGTCTGGACCTGCCGGAGGGGCAGAGGCTGATCCTGGCCTTGCTCTTCCGCGGCGAAGGTGACCTTGTAGGAGACTCGTACTACCCCTCCTCCTTTTTTTCCGGCAGCGTGGTCATCCCGGCCGGGACGGGTAACGACCCGCTATCCGACTCCACCATAGAGGCGACGGCCCGCGGCATGGTCTCCCTATTGCTGTCCGGGGAACTGGAGACTGACAGCGGAGCCCTCTGGTTGGATGAGGGATCGGCATGGTACCTGCAGGACCTCGTCCCGTACGAAGCCGGCTTATGGGGCGCAAGCCTGTTCTGGGATCGCTTCAACGGCCATTACGACGCTTACCGGGAAGCACGAGCCGTGTTCACGGGCTCGCTGGCACAGGCGGGGGTCCTGGGTTACGAATCCGAGGAGGCAGCCATCGTCCTCACCTGCGGCGGCGCCGCGGCATGCGCCTCTTTCGACTCCGAGCTGCGTTCCATTCAGCCCTATTCCCTTGACCTGCCATCCCTGCTACGCAACCTCTCGGAGATGAGCAGCATCGAGGACCCCATATCAAACGACGACATCCTTTCAACACTGGTAAACCTGACTGGCCGCGATTGGTCCGCCTTCTTCAGGGACTACGTCGAGGGCGTCGAGGAGATCCCTGCCTCATCTTTCTCCTCCCTGAACATCGCCGAGCCCGGCGGCTCGAACCTGCCCATCAACACCCCGGAGAGCAATGCGTCCGCTTCGGATTGGATCCTTCTCGTCGTGGCGGTGCTGGTGGTCTTCATCATCCCCTTCGTCCTGGAACCCTATACCATGCGCCCGCGTAAGCCGGGCTTCCTGGAGAAGGAGTTGGGCAAGGACGAGTAAGACTGACGGGTCGGGCCTCGTTTCTTGCTTTCCAAGCCAGCATTAGCAGCATTAACTCGAACATTCGGAGGAATGCAAGAAACGAGGCCTGACCCCAAAGTGTTGCGTCAGGGTAGCGTGAGTGTGACCGCCTTGCTGTATGCGATGATCGCGCCGTCCTTGTATATGCCCACGCGGTAATAGTAGGTATGTCCGGGGGTCACGGCGGCGTCGGCGTAGGACCTCTGTGCACCATCCACGTAAAAACAAGTGTCGCCGGGATAAGACGGGTTGGGATTGGTCTCTGAACGGCAGACCTTGAATCCCGAGTAACTGCCTTCGCCGCTCACGCTCCAACTCAACATGACCTTGCCCCCCTCCGCCATCCCGCTCAGGCTGATGGACAGCCCCGGCGGCGGCCCGGGCACTGTCACTTGCACCGCGTTGCTGTAACCGAGGACAGCTCCCTGGTTGTAGACGGCCAGGCGATAGTAATAGGTATGCCCTGCCTGCACGCTGGTGTCGGTGGCGGATCGGGTGCCCGCCCCGTCTATATACATCCACCAGTCGTCGGGATAAGAGGGGGAGGAGTTGCTCTCCGAGCGGCACAACTTGAAGCCCTGGAAACCGGAGTAGCCGCTGAGCGTCCAGCCGAAGTCCACCGCGCCCTGCCTGGCCGATGCTGAGAGTACCGCGCTCATCTCCTCCGGCTGCGGGGCCGGTGCAGGCTGCGGACTCGGCTGTGGATCCGGCTGCGGTGCAGGTTGCGGCTGCGGCTGGTCCCCGGGCTGCTCAGACTCACCCTCCTCGGGGGCGGGTGCTTCCTGCTCATCGGGCTGCGGTCCCTGCTCACCCGCCACGGCTTCCTCCAGCAGGTAGAGGGCCCCGACGGGAAGTCCCAACGCCTCGTCCAAGGCCTTGTTCCACCTTATCCATTCGTTGTCCAGTTCCTCGCGCGTAACGTCCAGGACCTGCGCGTCCTTCCCCTCTCCGTAGAGGAACACATCCCCCTCCTCCAGGTCAGAGGTCCAATCCTCGGGATCTGCGGTGTCCACGGCCACATGTACAGACGAATGCACGGATATCACTTTGCCCGACTCTTCCTCTACGTCGAAGGTGAATGCCGTCCCCTGGGCAGTGACCGTAACGTCACCGGAGCGGGCGACGTAGGGGATCCCATCCACGACGCGGTGATAGCTCTTGCCCTTGAAGACCTCCGCGACCACGCCGTCTTCGCCCGCCGAGAGGCCTATCTCGGCCTCTCCATGCAGCCGTAAGATGCATCCCGACTCGAACTCGACGATGCCCCTGGCGTCCACGGCCGCGACGATCGCGTCCCCTTCCCTGATGACCTCACCATCCCCGGCAGCGCGTTCCTCGCCCTGCGCGCTCCTTACCATCACCTCGCCGCGTTCCAGGCGCAGCAAGGCTATCTCCGCGGGCTCATATACGGTAGGCCCGCCGGTGTTTACAAATACGACGACCAGAACGGCGATGAGGGCCAGGGCCAGCACCGCCGCTGCCGCCCATGCCAGGCGCGGAATACGGGTGCGGTGGCGCTCCAGGGTGACAGGCTCGCGTGCGCCCGAAACCGCGCTGTCCCATATCCTGCGGCGGGCGTCTTCGCCCAGCAGGGGGGCGGCGGGTATGGCGCAGCGTACCCTGCTTCCCAGCTGGACCAGGCCGCTCAGATCCTCGTCCAGCCGGAGCTCCTCGCCGTCCAGGGCGCGGAGAAGGTATTGCGAGTAGTACTTGTCGCTCACCGCAACTCCCCCTCCTCCAGCTTCTCGATTTCCCTCCGCAAGGCCTTAAGGGACCGGTGCAGCCGCACCGCCAGGTTCCCCTTCGTGCAACCGATCGTTTCCGCTATAACCTGGTTGTCCAGCTCGTCCACGAACTTCAGCTCTATTACCCTGCGATGCTTCTCCGGGAGGCCGCTCATTGCTTTCAATAACAGCCGGCATTCCTCCTCGCGCTCTATGCCCACCGTGGGGTCTTCGTCCCCTTCCAGTTGGGGCAGCACCTCCTCCAGGTCCACCATCTTCGCTCTTCCCTGCCGCCGGTAGTGGTCCACGACGGAGTTGGAGGCGATACGCACCAGCCAGGAGCAGAAGGAAGCGCCCTTCCACTTGAAATCACCGATCCCCCCCATGGCCTTCTCGAAGGTACGCGCGGTGATGTCCTCGGCGTCATGCCCATTGCCGACACGCCTGAGGACGTAGCCGTAGATGCCGTCCACGTAATACTCGTACAGCTCGGCGAAGGCATCCATGGAAGTCCTGGCCCTCAGTACAAGTTCCTTCTCTTTTTCCTGGTCCATGGGCACCAGGGGCATTCTTTACTCCTGTCTCTTAAAACGGCCGCCGGCCTGCTTTCTTACACGCGCCCGTGCCGCTCCCGTCATGCCCTTGCTGGGGATATAAATCGCGGCCCGAAAGGAGCCGATAGTCATGATAGTCATATTGGTCTATTCGGACGCGCGGGCCTGCGGCTTGACGTGGCGGGCGGTGTGCCACAAGGAGCATGAACATGATCCAATGCCCTAAATGCGGGGCGATGAACCCGGACGGTTTTCGCAACTGCAAGGAGTGCTACCACCCCTTCGGGCTGGAACTGGCGCTGCGAGAGGTGGGCCCGCCGCTGGGGCCGCCTCCCACCCCGCAGTACGCACCCGGCGGACCTCCCATGCATAGCGAACCCGTAGCGGGAAAAAGCATGCAAGTGCTATCCGTGAGGCCTGTACGCAAGGCGCACACCGCGGTCTGGATAGCGCTGGCGGTACTCATCGTAGTCACCGTCTTCGCGGTGGCGTGGTTTCTTACCCACCGCTCCGGTGGCTCCGGCTCCTACCTGCAGGGTGTTTTCGACAACATGGATGGCCTCGCGGGATGGGAGGCCGATGTCCGCGTGGATTCCAGCGACTACCCCGCGGATATGCTCTCCCTCTACCTGGGCAACAGCTGGAAGGGAGCCCTGGTCTTCCAGGCTCCCGACCGTTTCTCCATCGTGGCCGATTCACTGCAGACAAGGGACTCTTACGGGCTGCGCATAATCGAGGGTACCTTGTACGAGTGGGACAGTTACTCGAGGGCCTGGAGGAACATGGGTCCGGCCACCGAGGAACAGCAAGTGGCGAACCCCATATGGGACCCCGCGTTCACGGACGAGCTCTCCTTGAGCGAAGAAGATGAGATGCAGGACGTCGACGGCCGCATGTGCAAGGTCCTCTCCTTCGACAGGGACGTGACCTTTACCGAGGAATCGATGCTCGGCGAGTACGAGATGGTCTATCATTACCAGGGCAGCATCTACGTGGACAATGCGACCGATCTCCTCGTATCCATCGACTACATCGTCGAGATACCGGGTATGGGACGGTCACATTACCGCTACGATTTTCACTCCCTCGGCACCCAGACATCGGTGGAAGTCCCGCCCGGTGTCCTCGCCCCAGCGAGCGGAGGTTGACAGTGAGTCCCGCGCTTGGGTCTCAAGCCTGCTCTTCCTTCATCTCCTCGTAAAGCATGAACTTATGCACCTTGCCCAGGGGGGTGAGGGGCAGCATATCCCTGAAGATCACCTGGTCGGGTACCTTGTATTTCGCCAGGTGCTCGCGGCAGAAAACCTTGATCTCGTCTTCGCCCACCTCGGTCCCGGGCTGGGGAACGATATATGCCCTCCCCTTCTCTCCCATCACCGGGTCGGGATATCCCAGTACGGCGGCGAAGAGGACCTTGGGGTGCTGCACGAGAACGTCCTCGACCTCGGGGGGATAGACGTTCTCGCCTCCCCGTATGTACATCTCCTTCTTCCTCCCCAGGATATGGATGAAACCGCCCTCGTCCACGAAGCCCATGTCGCCGGTGTAGAAGAAGCCGTCCTCATCGAAGACCTCCGCCGTGGCATCGGGCCGCTTGTAGTAGCCCTTCATCACCGCCCCGCCACGCACGGTTATCTCCCCCGCCTCACCCCGCGGCATCTCCTCACGCTCCGGGCTCATGATGCGCACCTCGATGCCTTCGTTGGGCACGCCGATGGTGCTGGAGATCTTCTCCCTGGGATGCTCCTGGCGCGTGAAGGTGATGGCGCCGCTGGTCTCGGTAAGGCCGTAGCCTACGAAGGGGACTATCCCCATCTTCTCCTCGATCTGGTCGATGAGCTCCGGGGGCACCGGGGCACCCGATGCCACCGCGAATCTCACGCTGGAGAGGTCGTAGGAGTCGAAGTCCGGCTGCATGAAGAGCAGGATGTACTGGGCTGGGACCTGCCCCATCACCGAGATGCGCTCATCCTGCAGGGTCTGGAGCACCTGCTGCGGGATGAAGGTGTCCAGCATGACCAGCGTGTTGCCGCTGTAGAGAACACTGAAGATGGCCATCACCGCTCCCCCGACGTGGTTGTTGGGGATATCCATGAGCAGCCGCTCGTCGTCGCTGATGCCCGAGGATTCTATCTGCCCCGCCACGTACTGCACGAGGTTGCGGTGGGTGAGCATGGGGGCTTTGGGTAGGCCGGTGGTCCCGGAGGTGAAGAGGAGCAGGGCGACGTCGTCCTCCTCCACCTCTTTTTTCCTCGCGGCCAGTTCCTCGCCCAGTCCGGGGTCGTCCGAGAGGAGATCGTC
>Ga0315274_10003854_pt1 | contig 22246 bp, 11 predicted proteins | sample YL17G02_20_MG_FD_203700 | JGI IMG/M metagenome (GOLD analysis project Ga0315274, IMG submission 203700) | Sediment microbial communities from Yellowstone Lake, YNP, Wyoming, USA - YL17G02_20 | ecosystem: Environmental > Aquatic > Freshwater > Lake > Sediment | place: USA: Wyoming | collected...
CCGTAAAGGATATAAAAGGCGTGGTCAACGTGGAGTCCACCACCCAGGGCGGGATGACCTTTATCACCGTGCGCAATAAGTTTGGGCTCGATCAAGCTGCCCTCCGCACCAAAATCCAAAAGGCAGTGGACAGCCTGAATTACCCTGAAGGCATGCAGAAGCCCGAATTGTTAACCTTCAGCCTGGATGATCTACCCATCGCCATGGTCAGTGTTTCTTCTTCGAGCCTGGACTTGAAAAATCTGAAAGTGCTGGTGGATGAATCGATCGTCCCGGCTTTGAAAAACGTAGACCAGATCGCGGATGTGCAGCTGAGCGGTGGGCAGGAGCTTCCTGAGGGGCAGTCCGGGCAGCCAGGCGGGCTGGCTCAAGCACCGGCAGTCGAACCAGACCCAACCCCAACTGAGCTCCCCGCTACGGAACCCACAATGCCTGCTGGTTCGGAAAACCCAGCCAGCTCGAATCCACTCCCAGCTTCCTGGCAATTTGCTGGCCAGGCGCAGAAAATCGAGCTGAACTCGCCTGATGATGTGACCCCGGAAATGTTCCAGGTGATCGCCAAGATGGCGCCCCAGATGCTGAAGGATCTGACCCCGGATAACTTACGCGGCTTTTCTCCTGAAGTATTGGCCTGGTTGCCGGTGGATTTCGTCGATACCCTGGATGAAAGCCTGCGCACAGAGTTGGATGCTCTGGCGCAGCCCGCCGGCGGACTGAGCTCCAAAGCGATCGCAACCGCCGCGGCTGCGGCAGAGCTGGCTGCCCATGCACCGGCGTTATCGGGCATCTGGCTCGAGCCTGCTTCTGATGGAACCCCCTCACGGATGAAAACCGCAGCCGATCTGATTTACAATGGCTTTTTCCCGACCGCTGCTGAATACCTCAATGCCTTTGTCTCCAGCAGCGGGCCATATGTATCCGCGTTCATGAGGGATCTCGCGCCGGAGGTAATTCTCTGGCTGAATGAGACCGAACCGGGTTTCTTGACCAGCCTGAAGCCAGCTACCCTCAGGCTGTTCTCGCTGGATGCCCTGGGCAGCCTGCCGGAAACGTATCTAAGCTCGATTGACCCGACGCTGCGAAAAGAGCTGGAAGGCATCCTCGCTGGTACAATCGCGGTCTTCATCCCGACCAGCACGATCAACCGCGTGGACGGCAATCCCAGCCTGTCTATGGCGATCTACAAGGATGGAGAAGCCAACATCGTCACGGTTTCCCACCGTTTGTTCGATGCCCTCGATGAACTCGAAAAAGAGACCCCCGGCCTGCGTTTTGATATCGTCTTTGAGCAGTCGTCCTTTATCGAGGAGTCGATCAGCGGCGTCGTCCGTGAGGGCGGTTTGGGGGCAGCCTTTGCCGTGCTCATCATTTTGTTCTTCCTCAGCGGAACGGTCAGCGGGCGGTATCGCCTGTCGTGGCGGAGCACGCTGGTCACGGGCGTCAGCATTCCACTGTCCATCTTTATCGCCTTTGCGTTGATGAAATGGCTGCCCCCTGCGGCATCTGTGCTGTTCAAGCCATTGTCAAAAGCCACTGCCGATATCCCTGTACTGGGAGTCATAACGCTCTTGCTATACCGGCTTTTCCCCGAGGGGATGACTTTGAATATTATGACCCTGTCAGGCATGACCGTGGCGGTCGGCAGGGTCATCGACGATTCGATCGTGGTCCTGGAAAATATATATCGCCACATCCAGCGTGGGGAGGATCGCAAAGAAGCTGTGCTGGTGGGTACGCGCGATGTCGCTCTCCCCATCCTGGCATCCACGGTGACCACGGTAGTCGTTTTCCTGCCGATCGGGGTGATTGGCGGGTTGATCGGCTCGTTTTTCTTGCCGTTTGGTATGGCGGTTACTTATGCCTTGGGAGCCAGTTTCCTGGTTGCTGTAACCATCGTTCCATTGCTGGCGTACCTGTTCATTCGCAAGGAACACCTGCCCGAAGAAAAAGAGACTGCCTTTCAGCGAGGCTATACGCCGGTGTTGAAATGGGCGCTCAAGAATAAAGCCTCCACCCTGGCCATTGCCGCGGTGCTTTTCCTGGCCAGCGTGTACCTGCTGGCGCAACAACCGCGTGCCTTCCTGCCAAACTTTGGTGAACAACAACTGTCGGTTTCAGTGAAGATGTCGAATGGCACTGGCATGGTTGAGACCAACGCCCTGGCCGCCGAATTCGAAACCAGGCTTGAAAATATTACCGGCCTGGGAGTGGTCCAATCGGAAATCGGCTCTTCAGGGATGATGTCCAGCTTCATGGGTGGAGGGGTTGACCAGGGCGCAGCTTCCCTGACGATCGGTTTTACAGATCTCAGTCGCGTCAAGCAAATCACCGATGAGGTTCGCCAGGCAGCGGTCAAGCATTTCGGTGAAGATAATGTGACCGTGTCCAGCGGTTCGATGAGCAGTGGGGCATTCGGCGGGTTTTCCCTGGTGCTCTCCGGCGACCCCGATCAACTGACAGCTTTTAACAGCCAGGCGGTTCAAATCCTGGAAGGTGTGGATGGCCTGGCCAATGTCAGCAGCAACCTGTTGGATCAGAACCAGATCTTGCGCGTGGACGGCCAATCCGCCGTGCGTTTCTCGGGGGAGCTCGAAACCTCTGACTCGCTGGGCGTGATCGCCGAGGCAAAGCAGGTATTGGCGAAGGCCCTTCCAGAAGGATTGACGGTGAGTGAGGGCTTCGAAAGCCAACAGCAAACTGAGGGATTTGCCCAAGCCGCGCGGGCCATATTGGTATCCATCATTGCGGTTTACCTGGTGATGGTGATCGCATTCCGTTCGTTCGTCCACCCCTTCACCATCCTCTTCAGCCTGCCGCTGGCCATTATCGGCGCAGCCATCGCGCTGTGGATCACCAACCGCGTGGTTGGACTGTCCGCAATGGTGGGATTGATGATGTTGGTAGGGATCGTGGTAACCAATGCGATTATTTTGGTCGACCGGGTGCGTAGAAATCGAACCTTGCGCGGCCTCGCTACCCAGGAAGCCTTGATCGAGGCAGGCCGCACCCGCCTGCGCCCGATCCTCATGACAGCCACCGCGACTATTCTGGCGCTGGTACCATTGGCGTTGGGGTTCAACCAGGGCGCGATCATCGCGGCTGATCTGGCAACGGTGGTGATTGGAGGCCTGTTCACCTCCACCATGTTGACCTTGCTGGTTGTGCCCGTGATGTTCAGTTTGCTAGATGGCATCACCAGGATTAAAGTTTTGCGTGAAAAATAATTGTTTTGTAAGTTCTGATATCCCAAAAAACAAGCTGGGCGGCGTTTCGCCGCCCAGCTTGTTTTTTGGATATTATATCCATCCCACCCTCAGGCGGCTCTCGGCATCCTGCAGAGGGTCTACCTCTCCGCTGGCGGCGGCGCGGGCGAAGACGATGCCCGGGTGCTTCGAGCGCCGGGCGCGGGCCAGCACATTCCAGCCGCTCGGGGCCGCGGGAGTTATCTCACCCTTCAAGAGCAATTCTGCGAAGCCGCGCCGTGCCCCGGCCACACAGGCGTAGGCCTCTTCTGGTTTCATCCCTTCCACCTGGGTGTGACGCACCACGCGCAGCTGGTCAGCCGCATCCACCACCAGGCCGCGCGGCCCGGCCAGGAACGGCAAGCCCAGGCGGTTGCGTTCGCGGATTTTAGCCGCCAGGAGCTGCGGACCGAAGGTGGGATCGGCAAAATCAGTTCCCGCCAGGATGGCCTCAGCCACCTCTTCCATGTAAGGCCACCAGCGTTCCGGGTCGTCGTTTTCGGGGGCGGGCGGCAGGTTTAAGCGGCTGGCGAAGAACGGGCTGAACGAAGCCCCGGCATTCCGGGCTGCCTGGTATCCCAGGCCTGCCAGCCGTTCCAGCCGTTCGAGTGTCATCGCTGCCCTCTCGCGCTGAAAAAGCTCATTGAACAGCCGGTGGAGGCTATCCTGGGTGAGCAAGGTGGGCAGGCTGTCAGGATCTTGGCTGAGCTGTCGGGCAATCGCTTCCCGGCCCTCGGGCTTAAGGTTCAGCCAGGCCAGGCCCCACATGATATCGGGGAGAACCAGCATGGACTTGACCAGCGCTGGATCGCGCCTCAGGTGGGCGGTGAGGGTCATCTTTTCACCGGCTTCCTGCTGGGCGGCGGTGGTTACCGGCAGGTACACCGCGAGCTGGTCGCCGTCGAAGTCGGCGTTGAGCGGCCCGCAGGCCAGCGGGTGCAGACGGATCACGCGGTCATGTAGACCGGCATAGGCAGGATTGCGAACCGGTCGGAAGGCCAGCAGGCCTGTGGGAGTAGCCACTGGGGCGCGGTGAACGATCACCCACGAGGCAGCCATGACTTCATCGAGGACACGGGCTACCGCGGGGGTGCGTTCTTGAGGGGCTGCCGCCGTCCCGAGTTTCCGGTTCACCAGCGGGGCAAACAGCGTCCAGGCGATTTCGTCTGGCAGGCCCACCTGATCGAGGCGCAGGCCGGCGCCCGGCACTGCGCCGGCCTTAGCACTGAAGAGCTGCGGCTCGCCGAAGCCTGGCTCGTCGAGCCAAAAAATCTGGCTGCCCATGCTCAGGGACTCGGGAGGCAGCAGGTACTTGAAATACGTTTCCAGCCGTTCAGTAAGGTTTTCGCTGGCGGTTTGTACCAGTTTGGCTGGAGCGTGGCTGGCAAGCATGCGCGCCAGGCGCTCATTGGCTTCAGCCAGGGCCGTATAGGCTTCTCCTTCGCAGACACCGACTATTTCGATCGCACTTTCGTGCAACCAGGGATGGGGCATGGGTTTTGCCAGCTTGAGGGTTTTGCCGGGCGGCGTGGTGAAGCGGAAGGCCAGTTTTCCATCCTGCAGCTCGACCTGGATTCCGGCAATCTGCAAACGGCGGGTCAGCTCTCTAAACCACGGTGTTGGGCCAGATGGGGGTTCTACAGGACCAGCAGAAAGTTGTTCGGCCAGCTGGGCTGCTCCCGGGCGGCGGGCGGAGCGGGTGACGAAGGCGTCTTTGATATTTTCAACGGCTCCGGCGGTTTTCAGCGCCTGGAATTCAAGCTCGCCGAAGGCCAACCCCACGCTTTCCTGCACGGAGGCGGCGATTTTTTCCTCGGCACGCTGCGCCATGCGGCTCCAGTACACCCACCCAACCGTAGATCGCAGCTCACAGGCCTGCCCATCCTTGCCGAGGGTGAGCGTATCTTGCCCATCTTCGGGCAATCCAGCGGCTTTGAGGCGGAGGCGTAATTCATCTGCCGGTGGCGCCGCGAAAGGCGGGACGATGACTGCCTGGCCCTCAGCATGGGCGATACGCCCCCAGGCTGCTTCGAGGGCCGGCCCAAACACCAGGCGGGCGGGGAGGCCAGCAAAGCTGTAAGCCAGCTCGATCGGGGTGCCGTCGGGCAGGTGGGGCATGGCCTCGTCCGGCATGATCTGGCTGATCACGCCTTTGATCCCATGGCGGTTGCTGAACTTGTCGCCGGGTTCCACCGGGACGGGTAAATTCATGCGCTGAGCCGCCGATTGGCTGATCGCGATCCCATCTTCGGTGGTTGCCTCGCCGAGTGAAACGAGCGCGGTCAACAGGTTGTGCCCGCACCAGAAGCCAGTGGCGCCAGACCCGTCGGCTATAGAGGGTTCGAGGCCGGTCTGGACCAGGGCAGGTTCGGGGCAAGGGGTGGGTGGTGCCTGGCGCTGCATGTTGGCAGCCATCAGCAGCCGGTTGGGATCGTTGTGCGAAAGAAAAGGCAGCATGGAGGCCGACAACCCCAGGCCCGATTCAGGGCGTTCATCGACAATGACGAGTTTTTTACCGCGGATCTCGGCTCCCACGGCAACCGTGAACACTTTACCGATGTTTGGGCTTTCGGGCGTCTCGTAGGGGCACACACGGCCAAACTGCCCAGGTGCGATGACGGCGTGTGCCACGCTCAGGCGGCTGGGGATGATGATACGCCGCAGGTGGGTGTGACGGCTGAGCCAGTTGGTTGTATCCAGGCGCTGGGCTCTGGTTTGCAGGAACTCGTCGATCCACCGGTCGAGAGGCAGCCAGGCGCGCAGCACCTCCTCATTCCAGGTGATGCCGTTGGATGCCTGCCCCAGCCGCTCCTGGATGAAGGCTAAGAGCTGTTCCCCCACGCAGGCGATCTGGGCAGCATCCAGCTCTTCCTGAGACGCGGTGGGGATCACCAGGCAGGACTCGCCAGCCAGATAAAACAAGCCGTCTTCATCCGGACGGGGGAGGGAGGTGAAATCGGTCTGTATGCCTCCACTCAGCGAAAGGTGGATGTTGCAGGTGTGAGGGCCAGCCTCGGTCACCTGGTAATCTGCCAGCGGCAGCCGATTGGCCAGCAATTGGGGTAGATCGTCGGATAGGAATTGATCGTACGAGGCTTTATGCCAGGGGGTGGTTGGATTGAGAGACATTTTTCATTCCTGTTCTGCCTGCCATTCCTGCCATTGGCGGCTGAGCCGCGCCCGGGCATAGTGCAGGCGAGATTTAGCGGTGCCTTCGGGAATGCCCAGCTCGTTAGCTGCCTCCCGCAGGCTCATCTCCATCTGATGCACCAGACGGAACACTTCGCGTTTGTCTTCGGGTAAATCCCGAATGATCTGTTGGAGCCGCGAGCTTTGCTCAGAAGCCTCGAGGGCTTTGTCGGGGCCCAGGCTGGCATTATCAACCAGCCAGGCAGGCGTGTCGGAGTATTCTTCACCGTCGAGTTCTTCCGGCAACCCAACCGCTTCCAACGGCTGTTGTGGACGGCGGCGCTGGCCGCGCAGGTGGTTGAGGGCTAAGTTGGTGGCGATGCGGAATAACCAGCCCTTGAAGGCTCCCTGCCCATTCCATTGTTCGGCGCGCGTCCATACTTTCAGGAAGACCTCCTGCAGCAGGTCTTCGGCGGCATGGGCGTCGCGCACGATGTGCAGCAGATGGCGGCGAATGGCAGTCGCATGCCGATCGAAGAGCAGGTCGAAAGCCCATGCCTGCTGCGCCTGGACGTGACGGATCAGGAGGCTGTCAGACATCAGGCTGTTATCAACCAGCGGGGCGCTGTCGCCGAGAGGACCGGGGATGGTTTGGCTCAACTATGGCTCCACTTTCTAAGACACCGCACCAAGCGGAAGAGTTCACCTTGGCCAGAAAACAAAAATGGAAAAGGGACGCACTTGCGTCCCTTTTCCATTTTTGTTTTCTGGGTTTTCCAGCAGGTCATCTTATTCGGATGGCTTCTCTGCGGGTTTACTCTCGCTGGTCGTTTTTTCAGCCGGTTCGGATTTCTTCTCACGGTGTTCTGTATCGACATCCTCGCCGGATTTAGAGGTGGATGACCGTCCCTGTCTCGATGGGGATTTATGATCGGTAGCATAAAAACCCGACCCCTTAAAAACGATCCCGACCGGCGTGTAAACCTTACGCAATGTTTTCTTCGAACATTCCGGGCAGCGCGTCAGCAGCGGGTCGCTGTATTTTTGGTGTTGATCGAACCGCACACCGCAATTTTCACACTGGTATGTATAAACGGGCATAATCTACCTTTTCGTACAGCAAAAGAAGATTATAACGCGCTCAATACCGGCTGGCAAGATAAAGGGTAAGAAACTAAGAGTTTTCTAACACTCCATCCCCATCATCTCAACGCGAAGCCGATGGGCCGTCAATCAGCAAAGTCAGTGTGAACGTGCTGCCCCCACCCGGGCGGGGTTCAACCCAAATGTGTCCTCCATGGGCCTCGACCGCCAGCTTGCAGAAGGTCAGCCCCAGCCCGGAGCCGCGCCGCCGCCCGCTCTGACCTGGCACTTGCGAGAAGCGATCGAAGATTTTCTCGCGGTATTCTTCCGGAATGCCCGGACCGGTATCACTGACGTGCACGGTGATGGTGCCAGAGAGACTCAGCGCTGCGGAGACGGATACCTGCCCGTTCTCAGGCGTAAATTTCAGGGCGTTGTCGAGCAGGTTGGTGAGTACTCGCCTGAGTTTCCCGTTGTCGGCGCGTATTTTGGGTAGATCGTTGGGTACATCATTGTGCAGGTGGATCCCCGCCTCATTGGCCTGAGAGAGCAGCTCGTGCACCGTATTGGCTGCCAGGTGGTGTAAATCCAGCCAGGTGAGGTTTAGATCGATCTTGCCGGCTTTCAGGCGGGCGATATCCATTAAGGTCTCAATCAGACCCAGCACGCGCTGCGCCCCGTTGCGAGCCACGCGCAGCGCCTGTACCGTCAATTCGTCGCGGCGGTCAGAGGGTATGGTGTCATCCAGGATATCCACCGCGCCCAGCACCGAGCTGACCGGCGAGCGCAGATCGTGCACCAGCGTCTGGGTGATCAACTCGCGGGCTTCGGCGATCTGGTTTTCCTCCGTCACATCGCGCAGCACGATCATCCACCCCCGAACGGGTACTGTCCCGTACGCCTGCCCCCACACCGGTACTGTCGAGCGTTCCATTACTTTTTCGGGGGAGACATCGGTAATTTTTATGATAATCTTCGGGAAAGGCTGGTTTTGCTCTTGTTCCAGGCTTTTAACCAGTGTCTCGGCCTCGGCGTAGGTGTACCCGAGCATTTGCATCGCCCGCACAGGCATCTCGACCAGCCGCCGGCCGATAAGCTTTTCCAGGGCGATCCCGGTCAGGCTCTCCACAGGGCGGTTGGCAAGCAAGATGCGCCCCTCGCCCGTTAGCATGACAATCGCCTCTCCAACCGAGTTGAGCACCGCCGCCAGTTGATCACGCCCCTGGCTCACAACGTGGAACAGCTGCGCATTCTGCAAGGCCAGCGAGACCTGAGCCGCGATGGCGTGCAGAAGCTGTAAAGCTTCTTCCGTCACCTCCTGCTCCTTATCCATGTGCAGCAGGATCATGCCTTGCCTTTGCTGCTTGACCACGAGCGGAAGCACCATCGCCCGGCAATTTTCGCAGCCGCCCACCAGGATGCCGGTATCTTTCTTTTCGGAGGGCAGGCGCAGCGGTCCGGTTTTGAGCAGCGCCGGGCGCACCGCGCCGAGCTCAGAGTCATAGATTTGGTCCGGCAGGCGGCAGGCGGGGCGAGTGGAGAGTGCAAAGTGCCGGGCTATATACGTTAAGGCGCTTTCATCCCACAAATATATCCCTGCTGCGGCGTTCTGTACCACCGCGCCCACGGTGTCAGCCACTGTTTGCAGGATATCTTCCAGCTCTGGGTTGCCCACCAGCCGCGTGCTGATCCGGTACAAGATAGTCTGCTCGTGCAGCCGGCGTTGGGTCTCGCTGTATAACTCGGCGTTGACCACCGCCACTGCAGCTTGCGTAGCCAGCTGAAGGATGAACGCCTGGTCGCTTTCTGTGTAAGCGGCTTCTTCTGTGCTTTCCAGGATCAATACGCCGAGTACCCTGCCCTCGTGGATCAAGGGAACATATAGCTGAGAGCGGGACGCTCCACTGGTCAGGTCGAGGCAGCCGGCGATCTGCCGCGTGTTGTTGACATTGATCGCCTGCTTTTGACGGATGGCATCACCCGCCAGGCCTTCATCGAGCGGGAGCTGCGTTTTGCTCATCTGGTAGCCGCGGCTGGCTTTGATATCGAGCAAACGCAACTGAGAATTGTAAAGGGTCAACATTCCCCAGGGGGACTCTGTAAATTGCAGCGCATGCGCAAGAATGGCATCAAACAGGCCCGGAGAGCTAATCGCCGCGGACAGCTCGCGGCCAACGGCCTCGAGAATGGCTAACTGATCGGCGCGGCGGGCGAGGGCTTTATCGGTGGTGGCGTATAAACGGGCGTTCGCTACCGACACAGCCGCCTGCGAGGCAAGCGTCTGGAGCAAGTCCACCTCTTCGGGGTTAAAAGCATGCGGGGCGTCGAAATACACCGACAGGATGCCGATTTGTCCATTGGGGGTGGTGAGTGGAAAATCGCCGATGGCCTGGATGCCTTCATGACGAAGAGCTTCAGCCAGGTCGCGTTCCATTGTGGTGACGCGCAAATCGGTGGTGAGCGCCGGACGGCCCGTACGCAGGGCGCGTGCCCGTCCACCCTGAAAGAGAGGAGATTCGCTGCTCTGGCGAGAGAAGGTCTCTGAGAATCCAAAAGCATAAGCCAGCCAGGCGTGTTCCTGATCTTGTTCCAGGAGGTAGATCGCGCTGCGCTGCCCGCCGGCCAATTCCGCCGCCGACTGGCATACTTGCGCCAGTACCTGTTGGGTATCCAGGCTGGCAGTGACCAGCGACATGATGTGGTTCAGGTTTTCGAGCTGCGTGGCACGGCGGTGAAGCTGGTCGAACAGGAGCGCGTTTTCAATCGCCACACTGACCTGCCCGGACAGAGTGGTCAGCAGGTTGGTATCGGCAGGCGTGAACTCCTTATCCGGTGTAAACCCAAAAGCAGCCAGACAGCCAATGGTTTGCTCCGAGGTGATCAACGGAACGCCTACCCAGGCGATGAGATCGTCCATGGTGGGCACGCCAGCCAGGGCCAGCTCGTCACGGTTGCGGGGGGTAACGCAGATAGGCTTTCCTTGCTGGATGACGCGATCGGTCAGACGGTCGGGCATTAAGCCGCGCGGCGGCCAATTCTGGCGCTGTCCGTATTTTACGGCCAACGGGTACCATAATCGCCCCTGAGCTGTATTGTACAGGGCAACGTAAAAACTATCTACGCCCAGCAGCTGCGTCACCTGTTGGTGGATGACGGTGAGCAGGCTTTGGAGATTGACGGTCGATCGCAAAGCAAGGCTGATATTATTCAGCGTGGAAAGCTCTTGCAAGCGGCGTTCCAGCTCCTGCTGGTTTTTCAGCGTTCTGTACAGCAGGATCGCAAGGATCGTAGGGAGTGAAACCAGGGCAAACAGGAACCCTGCCCGGTTGGATGGATAGGCGATAACCGCCAGGATGATGAAAGGCAGGGGAATCAGCTCAATTAGAAGGAAGGTACGTAGATCTTTTTTGAAGCCGTCACCCATTCGGGAACGGCGAATGAGGTGATCACCCACAAAGATGGCGGTCCGTAAGACGGTGAAAATGGCAACCGGCACGAGCACTGCGGGCCAGATCTGACCGGCGGCATTTTTAGCATCCGGCAAGCTGGCGATACCGCGCAGCCAGTCAACTTGGGGAGAGGTCGCCTGGGGAGAGGTCGCCTGGGGAGAGGTCGCCACCGCAATCTGGGCGGCTGCTACCAGCGGCAGTACCTGCATGCCCAGGATAAACCCGGCCTCCGCATTCCAGATCTTTGACCCAATGGTGTTCGGGCGGTTGCCGCTCGCATTTCGAGCGACGCCCGCCTTAACCGTCAGCGTCCGCAGCGAAAGGTCACCTTTCCGCCAATGGCGGATGAGGTAGCCAGCCAGGATCCCCACCACAGTTGCCCACCCCACCATCGAAGGGCCGAAGAGCAATCCTGCCGCCAGCACGATCACCTGGCTCAGATTGATCTCACTGGCCAGCGCATTCAGGGGAAAATTAACCTGGAAGGCAATAAAAGCGGTAATGATCCATGCCGACCAATGGGCCGGTACGGAGCGAAATGTGCTGAAGATCAGCAGGGCAAGCCCTACTCCTCCGACCAAAAAGCGGTACAGAAGGGTGGGGTTTCGCAAGGCGGGTTTCATGGGCTATCGGGCCTGAATCTTTACGGTTTTGACGTTGGGGAAAGGGTGGAGGTGGGTTTCGGCGTCACGGTGGGCTGCGGCGTTGTGGTAGGTTGAAGGGTCGCGGTCGGTGACGGTGTATACGTGGGTTGGAGGGTGTCCGTAGGGCGCGGGGTGACACTAGGGGTGGGGGTATGGGAGGGCTTGGGTGTCATGGTAGGCGTGCCGGTGTTGGATGGGGTAGGGGTGATGGTGTGCGTCTGTGTCGGCGTGCTGGACGGAGCCGGCGTATGAGTGGCGGTAGGTGTCAGGGTGGGTACAATGCTGCGGGCTTCGGCGCGCCAATCGGGGGGTACGGCCTCAATGGGTAAATCGAGCAGCGCCCTCCAATCAGCCAGGGCCGCAGAATGGTTTCCAGCCGCATCCAGCACCCTGGCGCGCCAGTAGTACAGTTTGGCGAATTGAACGTCATCTTGGGCGTATTTCTCGGCCGCGTTGAGCACCTCGTAAGCCATGTTCAGGTTGGGGGCAGCCAGCAGCGCCCGTCCCAGGTCGATCCGGATTTCGAATGAAGTCGTGTCCAGGTTCAGCGCTTTGTTGATATCTCTGACGGCCTGATTGGCGTCATCGAGGACCAGGTAGACCAGGCCGCGGTAGTGGTAGGCTTCGGCCAGCTTGCTGTCCTGTTTGATGGCCCGGTCGAGCGCATCCAGCGCTTCGGCGTAATCCTCGCCGAGCAAGTACAAGGACTGGCCGTACTGCAGCAAAGCGCTGGCATCATTGGGGTAGAAGAGCTGGTAGGTGTAGAAGTGAAGGGCCGCCTGGGGGTAGTTTTCCAGGGCGAAGTATGCGCTGCCGAGAGCATAATATCCCATCAGACTGGTGGTATCCACTTCGTGGGCGCGTTGGGCATCCTGGAGCGCCTGCTGGGGTTTATCCTGGAGCAGATACAACATGGAACGGACTACATAGAAGGTGAGCGATTCAGGCGCCAGCCGTTCGATCGATTTCAGGTCTTTCTGAGCTGCGAGCAGGTTGTTTGCCTGGAGGGAAAAGAGGGCATGCCAGTAGTAGGCATCCAGGTAGTTGGGATCGAGGGCGATGGCCTGCTGCATATCTTTCATCACGCCGGCTTGCGAGTCGGTAGCGGAGGAAGCCAGGGCGCGGCCCAGGTAGGCCGGGGCAAAATTTGGGTTGATGGAGATGGCCTTTTGGTAGGAATCCAGTGCGTCGTCGTAGCTGCCGGTCATGCGCTTTCCTTCGCCGAGGTAGAACCACAGATCGGCAACACCTGGATTGGCCTGGACCGCCTGCTGCATGCGGTTGGTCATGGTATCGAGGTCACCCTGATCAAAGGCACGTAAACCGGCCTGGTAAGCTTCGATGGCCCCGTGAGGGGTGGCGATGTAGCGCGGGGTGGGCGTGTAGGTGGCAGGTAAGAACACCCACAAGGGGGTGGGTCCCGCCAGCGTGGCTGTGGGGGTGCGAAAACGCGGGGTTTCGGTGGGCGGTCCGGAGGTAACGGCTGTTGGGGTGGTATAGAGCGGGGTGATCGTCAGGTGGGGTTTGCGCGGGCCTGACACCAGTCCTACTGCCACCATCGCCGCCACGAGCACGATGATCCCAAACAGCCCGATCGCGCCCCACACGAAGGGCCGCGCGGCCGGGGTGGTGAGGATGCGCGGGATTTTGATGAATCCGATCCGCCGTTGGGGCTCTGGCGCAGCCTGGGCTTCCGTTACGCTCCATTTGCGCCGCGGAGGTGGAGCAGGGGTCACAGTGTCGCCAGGGGGTAAAGCCCCAGCCAGGATCAATCCGCGCCGTGCGATCGGGTTATTAGGCTCCAGACGCAAGATGGTTTCGAGGCAGTAGATCCGTTCCTGGGGAGTATCCACCACCGAGCTCATCCATAACCAGTATTCGACATTCCCCTGCTCAGTCTTCAATAGGCGTGTGAGTAGATCGCGGGCGCGGGCACGCTGCCCCTGATTAATTGCCCCCATAACTTCTCGAAACATGTTCTCGTTGGTGGACATCACTCTACCTGGAACCCGGCAGCGGTTGGATCGCTGTGCGGCAACACGCCGTTAATACCGGCAGCGGGGAAGGTTTCCCTCTTTGAGTTTAGCACAGGCTTGCCTAACCGGCAAGTACCGAGGCTGGAGGAATCTTATGGAACAACTACCATTCCCCCCTGTACATTCCAGAGCGTCGCTTTTTGTACAAAATCAGTTGAGAACAGGTCAAGGTCGGTGGTGGTGAGTAGGGCCTGTTCGCAGCAGCTTAACCGTTCGAGCAGATCAGCGCGGCGTTGGATATCCAGCTCCGCCAGAACCTCATCCAGCAGCAGCACAGGCCACTCGCCGGTCTTGGCCTGCATCCAGGCCACCTCGGCCAGTTTCAGCGCCAGCATAGCTGTGCGCACCTGGCCGCGTGAGCCGTAGATTCCCAGGTCAATGCCATTGCTCAGAAAGCGTAATTCGTCGCGGTGCGGACCGATGGTGGTGACACTACGCGCAATCTCTTCACTTCGCAGGCGGACCAGGCTGGATAGGAATCCCTGTCGGATTTGTTCGAGTGAGATTCCTGACCGGTCGACCAATGCATCCATTGGCAAGCTGTACTGCCCGGGCGGAGGCGGCAGGGGATCGTAGGCAGGTTGGTAAGCCAGGCGCAGCACTTCGCTGCCGCGGGTTAGCTCGCTGTGTAAACGCGCCGCCAGCCGTTCCAGTTCCTGTACAGCCTGAATACGGGTGCGGATCAGCTGCGCACCCGCGGCAGCCAATTTTTCATCCCAAAAGTCTAGCTGGGTGGCATCGCCGCCGTGCTCGCCGAGCTGCTTGAGCAAGGCATTCCGCTGGGTGAGGGCGCGCCCGTATGCGGATAATGCCTCGGCATACCCTGCGCTCACTTGCTCTAACGCCAGGTTGAGGTAACGCCGGCGATCGTCCGGGACACCCTCGATCACCCGCAGCATCTGTGGCAGGAAGAGAACGGCATTGAATTGGCCTATCACCTGGCTGGTCTTGCGCTTGAGCCCATCCAACAGCATTTCTTTGCGCATCAGGGAGGTGCCGGCGGGGGTGGGTTCCTGGATGATGCGGACCTCCAAGCGGTGAGTGGAACCTGCCCGGTGGTAGTCGACTACGATGCGTGCTACCGCCAGGGGTTCGCGGGCCGCCAGAAAATTGATCAACTGCCGGTCATTTTGGGCATGAAATGATTCCAGCGTGGCTGCGAAATAGACCGCTTCGAGCAGGCTGGTCTTGCCCTGGGCGTTATCTCCCACCAGCAACAACGGCCCGGCGGGTAAGTCCACATCCAGCCGGGTGAAGTTGCGGAAATTGGTCAGAGAAAGATGGGTAAGCCGCATTCAGGAGGAAACCTGGCTTTCCTGTCCACTCCACACGCGAGTGGCGCGGTCGACGAATATAATGCCGTCGAGATGGTCGATCTCGTGCTGGAAGATGCGCGCCAGCCAGCCTTTGGCCTTGATGGTGATCGGCTGGCCGCGGCGGCTGAGGCCTTTGACCGTCAGGGCCTCAATTCGTTCTACCTCGCCAACAATGCCCGGCACGGACAGGCAGCCTTCGGTGCCCAGAACGGTTTCGGGCGATGCCCGCGTGATCTCGGGGTTGATCACGGTATATAGTTTTTTGGGAGCTTCTTCATCTTCATCACTTTCATCACTCCCGTATTCAACCACGATGATACGCAAGGGCACATTTACCTGCGGGGCCGCCAGGCCCACACCAGGAGACTGCCGCATCGTTTCCACCATATCATCCACCACTGTCTGTAATTCTGGGCCGAACTCCGTCACTTTGTGAGCTTTCCGCCGCAGAGTGGGGTGGGGTAATGTAATAATCTCTAGCAACGCCATGAAAAAACCTCTAAAAGGGAATTCCTACTATTTTACCCCGAATTCTGCGCTGTGGAGGTATCTCCCAGTCTGCGCCCGGTCGTTGCCCTGCGGTGGTAGGCTACTACCATCCTGGCAACCGAGTCTTGCCTATCCTGCATCTCAATTTCGCTATATTTTTGACGGAGCGCGTAAATGCGGGCATATATTTCGCGCAGAACACGGTCGGGCTCATGCACATCGTTGAAGCACAGCGTATCATCTACAGTTCCGATGAGGATATTTCCGCTGTTCAGCAACCGCCCCAACAGGCCTACCCGCTCGAAGTCCAGGCTGCGGATTTTCGACAGCAGGATCGGACGTGAGCTCACCTGGCCTATGAACGGTTTCCGTTCGATATCGAGCAGTTTGTCGTCGGTGAGTTGGTAGATATCATTGCGCCAGTCCAGCACCTGGTACACCCACCAGACGACCGGGAGAGTGTAGATGATAAATCCGGTGCAGATCAGGGTCAGCGCGGAGGGGGAACTGATCCGGTTGGTGACCCGCTGCTGGAGGAGAAAAGCCAGCAAGCCCAGCACGATCAGGCTGAGCAGGGTGGGCAGCCACACTCTGCGGAAAAGCGCAATCCAGTGTTTCCGGTAGGTGATCACCCCGCCATCTTCCTGGCGAGTTTTAAAGGTGTCGGCGATGCGCTTCGAGAGGGATGGCTTTTTCTTTGGGACGTTCTCAGACGATGGTGGAGCGGTTGACGCTGTTTCGTCGCTGGCTGACGGCTCGAGGTAGCGGGTAAGGATGTTATTCATGGAAGCATCTTCTTCAGATCTGGCCTTCGAGCTAACCTGTTTGCGGTATTGTTCGATATGTCCTTGTATTCGTTCGGGAAATGGAACATCGAGTAAGTCAATATGGATGTAAACACGGTAATCGATTGGGGTTCTGTCGGTAACGACAAATACATCGCCAAAGCCCAGGATGCGTTCATAGCGGCTTTGCGTCAGTTTGGGAGGCATCACCATCGCCATCGGGATCTCGATACGGCTGTCATATAACCCAAAGACTTGCTCCTGCCAGGCCACACGCTGATCGGTAACGATGTAGAAATCGATGGACCAGATCCACAACCGCCAGAGCGCCCATAACAAAGCGATCCCCATTATCCCAATCCCAATCCAGCTTGATACTGCCCGGAATGCGGGAGTGTGGGTCAGAGTCGCCAGCCACAGGAAGAACACTCCCAGCCAGCCAACCCCCAACGGCGAGAGGAGCGAGATCAACAGGACGATCTTATGTCTGCGAGTGAACAGCTCAACTTTTTCAGTCTCCGTCAACCAGGCGAAGTGCTTGTTATGTCTCAGGCGGTATATCTCGGAGCCTTCTTTAAGGTTCAACCGCAGTCGAGGTGTCTCGCGCAAGATTTCTTCCAATGAGATGGCGTCAATCCAGATCAACACGCTGGGTTCGACCGCCTCCGCCGAATCCAGGCTGGTCTGACCGTAGAGTAATTTTTCGGCGCCAAAAAATTCTCCCGCGCGAATGATGCCCGAGAACGGCTCCTTGCGGCCGCGCACAAACCTGGCACGGACTTTTCCCGATACAACGATGAAAAATCGCTCGTCGCGTGTTTCGGTGTACAACGGGCTTTGACCCTCGTTGATCTGGATTGCCTTCGTCGATTTTGCAAGCTTCAAAAGCTGGTCTTCATCCAACCCCCGGGATAAATCCAGATTTTTAAGCATCGCGATCAGGGCATCAATTTCTTCAGCTTCCGACATGGCTTCATTTTAGCATAAACGTAAAGTTCGATGATAGAATTGGGCGCACATCCATTTCTGGAGGATCGTATGCCCATACATTTTGGCACCGATGGCTGGCGTGCCGTTATTTCGGACACATTCACTTTTCATAATTTACGCAACGTAACCCAGGCCATAGCCGACGCAGTCCGTTCAGAGGATTGGAACAATGGGCTGCCCATTCCCGAAAATACCGATCCACATAAGATGGTGGTCGGTTTCGATACGCGTTTTCTTTCGGACCGGTATGCCTCGGATGTGGCGCGCGTGCTGGCGGCTAACGATTACACCGTGTACCTGGCCTCGGCTGACGCGCCTACACCCGCGATCTCGTATACCGTGCGCCAGCTCGGTGCGATTGCCGGGGTGATGATTACTGCCTCGCATAATGCGCCGCGTTACAACGGTGTTAAGCTCAAAGCAGCTTACGGCGGTTCGGCGCTGCCCGAGCAGTGCCGCCGGGTCGAAATTTATCTCAACGATAACGAGGCATTGGGGCGCGGCCCCAACCTCATGGACATGGAGCAGGCCCGGCAGGAAGGTCTTATCCAGCGCTTCAACCCGGTTCTGGCTTACGGTGAACATCTGCGCAAGCTGATCAACTTTGACCTCATTGCCGAGAACCCCCAGCGGGTGGTGGTTGACTCGATGTATGGCTCTGGCCGCGGGGTCATCAAAGGTCTGCTGCAGGGCACTGGCTGCGAGGTGCAAGAAATCCGGGGTGAGATGAACCCCGGCTTCGGGGGTGTGCATCCCGAGCCGATCGCCAAATACCTGGGATCTTTGGCCGGAGCGATCGCCGCTGGTTTGGGTAATTTCGGCCTGGCGACGGATGGCGACGCGGACCGGACGGGTGCGATGGACGAGCGCGGCAACTTCGTTGACCCGCACAAGATCATGGCTCTCTCGCTGCGTTACCTGGTTGAGAAACGCGGCTGGAAAGGGCCGGTGGTCCGCACGGTTTCTACCACCCGTATGATCGACCGGCTGTGCCAGCGCTACGGGCTGCCAGTGTATGAGACCCCGGTCGGGTTTAACCACATCGCCGACTATATGCTCAAAGAAGATGTATTGATCGGCGGCGAGGAATCGGGTGGTATCTCGTTCCGTGGTCATATCCCTGAGGGAGACGGCATTCTGATGGGCCTGCTGCTGTTGGAAATCGTTGCCACCTCCGGGCACTCGCTGAACGAGTTGGTAGAGGGTCTGTTGCAAGAAGTGGGCCCGGCGTTTTATAAGCGCGTGGATTTGCGCCTCAGCCACCCGGTAGCGAAAGACCGTATGAGCCGTCTCCTGATCGACAGCGCCCCGGCGGAGATCGGCGGCGCGAAAGTGGACGATATCAACAAGATCGATGGTGTGAAATACCTGATCTCCGATGGCTCATGGCTGCTGATCCGTCCCTCCGGCACCGAGCCTGTCCTGCGGGTGTATGCCGAGGGGCGTACTCCTGAGATGGTGCAGGCATTGATGAGCTATGGTGAAAAGGTGGCTGCCAGCGCGGCGTGAAGTGGGAATACATTCAGCAAACAATGGAAAAGGGACGCACTTGCGTCCCTTTTCCATTGTTTGCTGGGCGGGGCAGGGGCAGGCAGGGGCGGGTCCGAGACCCGCCCGTACGCGGCGGTTTTGTTACGAGTTTGCCGTACGCAGCCTGCGGGCCAGGAAGATAACCACGATCAGCACCGCCGCCAGACCAAGCAGCGCCGGCGCACCGACCTGATCGGCGAAGCCGGTACCAGTCAGGGTTGATTTAGGGGTTACCGTTGGACTGGGCTTCCCTAACGCCGCTTTGGTTTCTGTCGCCATCTTGTACAGGTATTCCAGCGTAGCCGCGTTCGGGGAAGTCGGCGTGGAAGACGGCTTGATAACCGGCGTGTCGGTCACTTTGGGGGTGGGCGTGACCGGCAAGGGGCTGGGCTTCGTAGTGGGAGTCGCGGTCCACCCCCTCGCGATCGCCGTCTGCGTAACCCCTTTCATGATATCCAGATTCCGCTGCGCAGATTGGGTAGCTTCCTGGGACTTATTACTCCGCTCCGGCAGCACTTTAAATACCACGAACAGCACCAGGCAGATCAGCGAAAGCACCACGATGGCTCCGAAGACACCCGCTACGATCAGGAATGTCCGGTTACTCGCCTCCTCCGGCGTGCCACCTTCTTCCTCAACATCCGGGCTTACATCATCAGTATCTAAATTATCGAAGGACATAGCAATTCTCCCAATTCCCGCAGGATATTTACCAGCGATGCTTATTTTTACTCCAAAACCTCAAGATTCGCCAGTGGTAAAAGGATAGTTTCTCCACTTTCGAGGTTTACATCCCCTGCCTGGGTGCGAATCCCATTGGGCAGAGAGGTCAAACCTGGATAAATGTTCGTCAGAGTGCCGACCTGGCCCTGTTGAGGGGCCCGCAGAATTCGAACTTGCTGCCCGTTCGTGAAGGTTTCTGTCTCGATTGGCAGGTCACCCGAAGCCGGCAGGGGGATAATGATCTCGGGGCGAATACCTTTCATGCGCTCCATGGCTTCCGCGTTGATCGAGACTTCGCGCCGTTCGTTGGTGGTCAGCAATTTAAAAGCGGCCGAGTTCATCGCAATCCGCCCAAATCCTTCGGTGAGCAGGATCGGGTAACGCATCTTCATGGCAGTTGGCACCAGCGAGGCTTCCATGCTCGATAAAATTAAACCCCGCAGGGGAAGGTCCGCAGCCGCGGCGAACACTGCTTCGTCCCGGCAGTAGCCTCCAAGGAACACCGAACCCCGCAGGCTCACATCCAATTGGTCGGCGGTGATCAGGTCCTCGGGAGTTTTGATCCCAACATTTAATAATCCGAAGTCAATCCGTCCATTCCCCCATGCTCCCTGGATCAACGCTCCTGTGGTGGCGATCACGGCGCCGCGATCGGGAATTAACTCGATCACTACCCCCGAAATACCTGCTAGCAGTTCGAATGGACGGCTGACCACCTCAATCAATACCTGCCCACCGCTTGCTACAACGATCTTGCCCGGGCGCGGGGTGCGTACCACCCGTCCTAAGCTGGCTGGCCCGGCGATGACATCATTTTCACTCACTTCCTCGCCGATCTTCCGCTGGATATACTTGTCAGCTTTGGCAGGTGGCAGCCCCAGGCCGCGCGCCACATCCAGCAAAATATGCTCGGGAGACAGGTTGGCCTCGGCGATCACATCGGTGGGGCCAACCTTCTGGCCTCTGCGGGCGATCACTGTCCCCGGAATCGGCAACAGCCGCTCTCGCTGGATGGTGGTAACAGGTAAGATGTGCGTGACGGATGCTAACATAGATCTAATTTCCTTGCTCAACGGTGCAAGAAAGATACCATTCTAAGATAATAACCTGGTTCCTCAGCCTCCCACAACCCACAGCCACTTTTTTAGGAGCTCGCGCCGTTTGACGGGGTCGCTGGCAAGGCGCAGAGGGCGGCCGCGCGCGTCGATGACGATCCCAAACGGTCCGCCGGGTACGTTCTTCACCGAACCGCCATGCCCCTGCCCCCAGCCCGCATCAAAGCGGTGTAGAGGTTGCAGGGATAGCGAGGCACTCTTGCCTACTGGCAGCGGGATAACCTCCAGCGCGCCATATTTCACCTCTTTGGTGGCGGTGTCTCCAGTTTCGTAGGTTACCCGCACCCGCAGAGCGGGCGTGCCGTAACTGGCTTCGCCGACCACGGAGACCACCACGCCGAGGGGAACGGCATCTGAGGCCTCTTGCACGGTCAGGAGTGGATTGACGGTCGCAGCTGCTCCCAAGGCTGGCAGAAGATTATACTGATCCAGCCAGATCGAGGTGTAGCCGGTTGGCTGCAAGGCATCCAGCAGCATCAGCAGGCTTTGGCCGCGCGTGGGGGCGCAGGTGATCACACTCCCTGAGGCGATGATTGGATCGAAGGAGGGCAAAAAGCTCGGGACCGCAGCTCCAGGCTTGCGCGGGAAGTTGCTGCTCGCCTTGCGCAGTGCCAGGCGCATCACCACGCGCGCCAGGGCTTGCTCAAGGGCCAGGTCTTCCGCGGTAGCTGGTATTGTGGCTGGGTAAATGGATTTGTTATACAGGTAGTTCCGGATGGTATCGTCAGAGATCTCAACCGTCAGCCAGCGGGCGATCTCCTCCGTGGAAGTGTAGCTCAGCAGCCCGGATATTCTTTCGCCCAGGCTGAATTGGGGATACACCCCGAGGGTCAGATCACCCGCAAAGGCTGCCGCGATGGTGGTCGCCGAGGCGCCTACATCCACCCCCAGGGCGCTCTTACCTGGGTTCGGGGTAAAGCGGCTGTGGCAGCGAATCATCCGGCCAAAGGCACTGGCAGTGGGCATCAGGTTCCCGCCGGCCCATGAATCCAGCTCCTGCACGCCGGCGATCTTCTTGGAGCGGGCAATGCGGTAGATTTGGGCCAGCTCCGCCTGCGCCGGGCCGAGCTGTTCGACCTCGAATGTGGGCCGCAGATTGGGGGCGAGATGCAAAAACGAGAATGACTGAAGTATCGTTTTGACATCATCCGTGAGCGACTGGTTACCAGCATATAGCACCTCGGGGCGGTCGGCCTCAGGGAACAGGTAACAGGCCAGGCCAACCGACTCGAGCAGATTCATCACCGAGTGTGAGGCCCCTTTATCGGTCCCGCCGGCGACAATGATCACATCGGGCCGTAGGCGCAGGATCGAGTCGATGCGCGCGGCCTGTTTACGCCGGTCGTTCATGCTCAATACATCCACCACCTGGGCATAGGTGGCGCTGGCTAAATTTTGGGCGCTCTGAGCTGAGATATCCTCCAGTAAACCAACTGCCACCACCTTCAGCGGGTTCCCGGCGGAAATCGTTGCCACACAGCCATCCACGCCGGAGCCATCTGCCTGGCTGGGGATGATCACACGTTGATCTTCGCCCAGCAGCTTCCGGCCGGTAATGGTTTGCAGCTGTTCGATCGCCAGGTGGACTCCCTCGCTGATGTGCCGGAAAGGCGCTCCCGCAGTTGTGGGTGCCTTTCCCAACGCCAGAAAGCGATACTTCCCTTCCACCACGTCGAAGAGCAGGGCACGGGTATACACAGTGCCCACATCGATGG
>Ga0315274_10003855_pt1 | contig 22244 bp, 20 predicted proteins | sample YL17G02_20_MG_FD_203700 | JGI IMG/M metagenome (GOLD analysis project Ga0315274, IMG submission 203700) | Sediment microbial communities from Yellowstone Lake, YNP, Wyoming, USA - YL17G02_20 | ecosystem: Environmental > Aquatic > Freshwater > Lake > Sediment | place: USA: Wyoming | collected...
GGAGCAGCACGCCGTCGGCGCTGTGCTCGATGATGGCGTCCAGGCGCTGCGTCTCTTGCGCCAGGCTGTGATAGAGGCTGGCATTGCGCACGGCGATGGCGGCCTGGTCGGCAAAGCTAGAGAGCACCTGGCGGTCGTTGGCGGAGAAGGCCGAGTCGCGCGTGCGAAAGATGTAGGTCACGCCGATCAGCTCGTCTTCGAGGGTGAGCGGCAGCCCCACGACCTGGCGCAGGTTGATGCCCGCGCTGGACGCCACCATTTGCAGCCGGGCATAGAGGTCGGGGATGTGCCAGTGCGCGTGGTGGGAGGGGATGTCGTTGAGCAAGGGTGCAAAGAGCTGCGGCGTGTGGCGTGGCAGCCCGTACAGGGCGCGGATCACGAACTTGTCGTCGCGGCCGCGCAGTGCGATCAGCCCGGCCTCGCCGCGCAGCATCTCCCCCGCCTTTTCCAGGATGAGTTGCAGCAGCGACGGCAGGTCCAGCCGCGCGGTCATGGCGCGGCTGATGGCGAGCAGGTAGTCTCGCTGTTGCAGCAGGTAGTCTTCCACAGGCACTCTCCGCAGCGCTGGGTTGTGTGCCAAGCATAGTGCAATTGCAGCGAGCTGTCAACTGCAGAGCGCGCCTGGGCTCGGTACACGAGTTGCTCGAAAGGGACGAATCTCACGGAGTCCATTCGGGATTTCTTCGTGTGATTCCTGTACGCCCGGAATTCTGGACACAACGGCTCCGATTTGACAGACGGGCCAAATGCGCTAGAATATTCGCAAATCTGCATGTAAAGGAAAGTGAATGGAAGAACTGAAGGAGCGTATCCTGATTGAAGTGTTTGGGGCAGAGATGGCCTTGGGCGGGTGTAGCTGAGGCTCGTCACCAGACCCCGGTTGTGGGTCTTCGTGTGGTGAACCGGCTGAGCCGCCCCCGACGATGGAGCAGCAGGCCAGGGATCTGGGCGCTCAACTGGCCCAGCAGTACGGCGACACGGTCACGGTCGCGTACGTGGACGCTTTGTCGAATCTGATGGAACAGCACCCGGCCGAGCTGCGCCTGCTCGAGTCGCGCCGCGTGCCGCTGCCCATTATCAGCGTCAATGGCCAGCCGACCTTTGCCGGCGGCATTTCCGTGGAGATGATCGCGCAGGAGCTAAAGGACCGGGGCCTGGCGCCCGCAGCCTAGCGCCTGCTCTGGCGATCTCATCACTGTTATCGGAGCAACCTTCCCGAAGGGCCGTGCGCCTGACGCCTCTTGTTGGCGCGGAGCAGCCCTTCGGGAAGGTTCTGTGAAGAGCGGACAAACGGACGTGCCCGACGCGTTCCCGTTTGTCCGCTCTTCCATGCGTGGCTATAATCAGCGCTGCCCAACCTCTTCTCTCAGGAGACCCGATGCAGCCCGAAATCCCAGCCAGGCCCCGCTGGTTTGAAGACGTCAAGCCGACCCACTGGGCCATTCTGCTGCTCTTCTACGTCGTGGACATGGCCCTGCACGTCCTGACGATCAACAGTGACCTGTTGACTCCCGTAACACGCTGGGCGTCCCGGGCGACGCATGGGCTGCTTAGCTTTACGCTGCTGGCCAGCTTGCTCCTGCTGGCGGTGAGCGTGGGTGGCGTGTTGCTGGCTCTGGAGATTCTGTTCCTGCTGGCCTGGCCCTGGGTGGCGCGCCTGCGACGGAGCCACTGAAGTGGCTACCACCAACGCCCTGGGTAGTGGTGACTCGAGTCGCTCCTCCGAAGCCGAGAACCAGTTGCTGATCGCCATGCTCGAGGTCGAGGCGGCCCACGAGACGCCCAACCGTGCCAAGCTGCCCAGGACCGCGGGGTACTTTCGTCGCTACCTGGTGGATTGGAGCGACGCGTTTGGCAGTCTGACGGCAGAGGGATTGGTGACCGAACAGGATGGGGTCTATGCCCTGACCGGGTCAGGGCGGGCTGCCGCCGAACCGCTGCGCCGGGCGCGGCCCGCCATGTGGTACTGGTACCGCGACTACCATGAAGCCACGCGTGACAGCAAGGCCTACGCCGAGTACTGTCGGCGCGTCTTTGGGCGCAATTTCACCCAACATGGCTTTGCGGACATGGCGCAGGTCGACCGACTGTTCGAGGTGCTGGTCCTCGGCCCGGGCAAGCGTGTGTTGGACCTGGGCTACGGCAACAGCGCCATGGCCGACTACATCTCGGACGTGACGGGCGCGCACGTGACGGCAATTGATTACGTTCCCGAAGCGATCGTGCAGGCGCAGGAACGGGCCAGGGCCGGACTGGCCCCACGCTGGTCTCGATCTCGGCGCCACTGGAAAGCTGGGACGAGGCGGCATTCGACGCGGTCCTGGCCTCGATCCGCTAGCGGGCTCTGACGATACCCGAAAGGACCTTCCCCAGACCTTGGGGTCTTAATGTCTGCGTTGATGATCGCGTGCGTGTAGTGGGTGGACTGCCGACAATGCAAGCTGCGAGCCGGCGTGGGGCGAAAGAGTGCAGTTTCCGCTGCGCTGCAGAGTGCGCTATACTCTCTTCGAGTTGGTAGATTGTCTCTCGGTAGGAGGTTGTTCTGATGCGAGTTGTCGATCTGCGCAGCGACACGGTGACCCTACCCACGCCCGCCATGCGCGAGGCCATGTACCGCGCTGAGCTGGGCGACGACGTGTTTGGCGAGGACCCCACAGTCAACCGCCTGCAGGAGCTGGCGGCCGAGCGCATGGGCAAGCAGGCTGCGCTCTTTGTTGTCAGCGGCACGATGGCCAACCTGGTCTCGATGCTGACCCACTGCGGCCGTGGTGATGGTGTGATCATGGGCGACCAGTCGCACACCTTCACGTCGGAGCAGGGCGGCTCGGCGGCGCTGGGTGGGCTGTTCCTGCGCATGGTGCCCAACCAGCCCGACGGCACATTGGACCTGGCCCAGGTCGAGGCTGCCATCCCCAGCGAGGACATCCACCATCCGCGCGTCAGGCTGCTCAACCTGGAGAACACGCACAATTTCTGCGGCGGCATGGTGCTCAGGCCAGAGTACATGGCCGCTGCCGCGGCGTCGGCGCACAAGCATGGCCTGGCCGTGCACCTCGACGGTGCGCGCCTCTTTAACGCGGCGGTGGCGCTGGGCGTGCCCGCGCGCGAGTTGGCGCAGCACGCCGACAGCGTCATGTTTTGCCTCTCCAAGGGCCTGTGCTGCCCGGTGGGCTCGTTGATGTGCGGCAGCACCGAGTTCATCGAACGCGCGCGGCGCACGCGCAAAGTCCTGGGCGGAGGGATGCGTCAAGCGGGCGTGCTGGCCGCGGCGGGCATCGTGGCGCTGCAGCAGATGGTAGACCGTCTGCAGGAAGACCACGACAACGCGCGCCTGCTGGCCGAGGGTATCGCCACCACGCCGGGACTGCACGTCGACCTGGCACGCGTGCAGACCAACATCGTCTTCTTTGAGCTACACAGGACGGGCCTGACGGCGCCGCAGTTCGCAGAGGCCCTGCAGCAGGAGGGCATCCGCCTGATGGCCTTTAACGACGTGCGCATGCGCGCCGTGACGCACCACGGCATCGCGCGCGCCGACATCGAGCGCACCCTTTCTGTGACGCGTCAGACCTTGTCGTAAGGGAGCCGGGGCTTGTCAACACAAAGACACAAAGTCAGAAAGACACCGATCCCTTTTTGTGGCTTTGTGTCTTGGTGTCTTCGTGTTGGAGGAGTGGCTGTCGCCGGATGAGGATGTTGGAGATGACACCATTTGAGCGCTTCCTGGCTGCTGCGCGGCATCAGCCGGTGGATCACGTGCCGGTGGTGGGGGCGATCTCGGATTTCTACCTGGCCCCGCTGCTGGGCATCACCGACCCGGATGACCCCGAGGCCAAACTGCAGATGCTCGTGCGCGGCGCCGAGCTTTTCCCGGACCTGCCCCTGCTCTTTGTCATCACGCCCTGCGCGGCGCTGCACCTCAACATGCTGCGCCAGGTCGACAACCAAAACGCCTTCTACGAGCGCCCTGAAGACTGGCTGCGCGTGGGACGACTGGACAGCGCGCGCGAGCTGGCGCAGATTCGCATCCCCGACTCGGATTCATGTCCCGAGCATCTGCTGACCCTGCAGATCATCCAGTTCTACTACGATCATGTGCCCACCGAGTTGTCGGAACGTCTGGGTTACGTGAAGGGCCTGATCCGCTTCGAGAACCCCTTTGACCGGCTAGCGACCAACCTGGGCACGGCGTGGTTCGAGCGCATGTACACCGATCCGGCCTTTGTGCACGCGGCAATGGAGCTTTTCACCGAGGCTAGCCTGGTGGGGGCGCGTTCACTGGCGCGCGAGTTCGGCCCGCCTACGTGGGTCATGCTGGCCGAGGACCTGCCCTCGCTGCTGAGCCCGGCGCAGTACCTGGAGTTCGTGTCGCCCTACCACCGGCGGCTGTTTGAAGAGTTCCCAGAGGCGATGCACTTCTTGCACAACGACGGCGACGCGGCGCACCTGATAGACGTCATGCCCGAGTGTGGCATGCATCTCTGGCATCTGGGGCCACGCGTGCCCATCGAGCAGGCCAAGGCGCGCATCGGCAGGCGCGTGGCCCTGATGGGCAACCTCGATCCTTTGCGCGTGATGCTGCAGGGCAGCGATGAGCTCTTCGAGGCCGAGTGCCAGCGCATCCTACGCGCCGGCGCCCCCGGCGGCGGTTTCGTCTTCTCTGCCGGCGGCGAGCTCAGCCCCGGCACCTCTCCTGAGCGCGTGCTGGCCATGACCGCAAGATCCGCAGACTGGGAGGTCGGTTGCCAGTATCCGGCTTCCAGTTTCCAGTGAGCGCCAGGGCACGCCTGGCCTTCCTCAGAAAACCACAGACGACCGAGGACTGGGAACCGGCAACTGGCAACTGGAGCCCGGAAACGGCACCCTCAGTCTGCTACCGGCACCGTGAAAGAGAACGTCGAGCCGGCGCCCGGCGTGCTCTCGGCCCAGACGTGGCCGCCGTGGGCCTCGACCCATTGCTTGACGATGACCAGGCCCAGCCCGGTGCCGCCCGTAGCGCGCGTGCGCGAAGGATCGGCGCGGTAGAAGCGCTCAAAGACGTGTGGCAGTTTGTCCGGCTCGATGCCAAGGCCAGTGTCGCGCACGCTCACGCGCACCTCTGAGCCCTCGCCCCGGCCCTCCACGCCAATCGTGCTGCCTTCGGGCGTGTAGGCCAGCGCGTTGTCCAGCAGGTTGCGCACCACCTGTGCGATGCGCCCCCCGTCTACGTTCACCAGCGGCAGGTCGTCTGGCACGTCCACGCACAGCGTGAGCTTCTTGGCTGCCGCAGCGGGCTGGATCAGCGCCACCACCTGTTGCACAATCCCCGCCAGAGCCGTGGGTTGACGCACGAGCTTGAGTTGGCCCGCCTCGGCCAGGCTCAACTCCTGCAGGTCATTCACCAGGTGGTTGAGCAGCAACGACTCTTCGTGCAGCGAGGAGATCACATCGGGCGTGGGCTCGATCACCTTGTCGCGCAGCGCCTCCAGGTAGCCCTGGAGATTGCTGAGAGGCGTGCGCAGCTCGTGCGCCACGTCGCCCACCATGTTGCGCCGCAGTTGCTCGGCCTGCTGCAGGCTGCTGGCCATGGCGTTAAAGGCATGGCCCAACCCGCCAATCTCGTCCGTGGAAAGATTCTGCACGCGCTGGCTCAGGTCGCCGGCTTCCATCTTGCGCGCGGCAGCGGTCAGAGCGCTGACGGGGCTGAGAATGCGCCGCGACAGAACCAAGGTCAGCACGATCGCCACCGCCCCCGAGGCCAGTACGGCTCCCAGCAGCCAGCGATCCACGCCCGCAAAGAAGGACGTCTCGGGTTGAGGCTCGAGTGCCGCCGGCCTCAAGTAGATGGCCCCGACCGGGGTGCCCCGGGACGTGACCACCGCGGCGGGAGGCGGCCAATCAGCGGCGATGCCCTGTCCCAGCAGCGCACGCGCCGAGTCGGCAATCACCAGGCCACTGGGGTCGACGAGAACCAGCCGCTGGCCAAAGGCCTGACCCATCCTTTCGACCAGTGGCTGAATGCCGTTCCAACTCCCGTTTTCGGCATAGTACATGCCAAAGGTGGCGTCAAAGCGTTTGTCGCGCTGGACGCTTCCGCGCTGCAGGTAGCGTTGGAACTCGCTGTTGGCGGCGTGCCTGGCAAACATGGCGATGGTCTCCACGGCGACCAGCACCACGATGACCTGCACCAGAAACAAACGGATGCGCAGGCTAGACATGCACTTCCTCGTTCACCTTGTAGCCCACACCGAACACCGTCAGAATGTAGTTGGGCTTCTTGGGATCGCTTTCGATCTTCTTGCGCAGGTTTAGCACGTGCTCGTCCACCGTGCGCTCCAGTCCTTCGTAGTCGGGCCCATAGACCCTCGCGACCAGCTCCAGTCGACTGAAGACCCGCCCCGGCTCGCGGATCAGAGTCTCCAGGAGCCTAAACTCGGTGGGGGTGGCGGACACCGACCTGCCGCCGACCTTGACTTGATGGCGACGGAAGTTCACCAGCAGTTCGCCCACCCGCGCCTCGGCTGGCTGCTCTTCGTCCTTCTCGCCTGCGCGGCGCAGCACAGCACGCACGCGGGCCAGCAATTCGCGCGGGCTGAACGGCTTGGTGACATAATCATCCGCCCCCAGGTCCAGTCCCAGCAGTTTGTCCTCCTCGGTGGTGCGGGCGGTGAGCATGATGATGGGCACGTTGGTCTCTGCGCGCAGCGTGCGACACACGTCCAGCCCGCTCACCTCGGGCAGCATCAGGTCCAACACAACCAGATCCGGCTCCCTCTGGTGGGCCAGCTCCAGCGCCTGGCGGCCGTCGTAGGCCACCAGCACGCGATAGCCGTCCTTTTCCAGGTACAGCCGGATCAGATCTACGATTTTGCGGTCGTCATCCACGACCAGGATTCTAGGATTGGCCATGTTTCTGCTCACCCCGGTCAGTCATTGGGGCCTACATTCCCTTGCGCTGTCATTATAGCGCGGTTTGGGCCCCCTCCAACCTTCCCGAAGGGCTTGACTGCAACTGCCGCCGGGTAGCGCAGCGTCACCATTCGGGAAGGTTCTTCGGCGTAGCTCATTGTGGGGGCATGGGTATTGCACAGCCCCTTGGTGGCGGGTTGTGGATGGCGGGCCAGTATCTTGCCCACGCACCCAGCACTTGCCCCAGAAGTGAACTACGCCGATGCGCCCACTGCCAGCCCTGCTCCCCCAAGATGCGTGCGCCTAGTGCACCTTCATCTCCGGTGTCGGCATCTCCGACGTCTGCACGTAGGTCACTCCCAGGAACGCCGCCTCGGAGTTCTCGGAGCGCGCCGCGAGTTGAACCCTCAGGGTTCTGTCCTTGCCCGCGGTCGAAAGGCCGAGTTCCACCGTGTCGCCGGGCTTGTGCTTGCTGATGAGCGCCTGCAGCGTGTTCTGCTCGTCCACCTGCACGCCATCCACGGCGGTGATCACGTCGCCGGGCTGCATGCCCGCCTTGCTGGCCGGGCTGTCAGCGGTGACTGCTGTGACCCAGGCACCATTCGTCGTCGGTGCCCGCACAGGAGGCTGCGGAGCCTGCGGCTGGGGCTGGCGTCGTGGGAGTGTGTATTGCCTCGGCTGTGGGGCGACGCTCTGTCCCGCTGGCGTGCGTGCGTTACGGCCCATGCGGTAGCCCACGAAGCCACCGCCGACTGCGCCCAGGCACGCGCCGAGGAGCATAGCCAGCACGCCGACCAGCGCCAACGCAATGTACCACCTTCTGTTGTTCTGCATAGTTGCTTCTCCTTCCGTTTATCCGTATATCCCTATTCGACTCCACTGCAAAAAGCCCCTTCCTTACCGCAGAGGCCGCCGAGTGCGCAGAGTTCATAAGGGAATCTCCGCGTTCTCTGCGTGCTCTGCGGTGAAATCCGAGTTCTTTCAGTAGAGTCCTATTCGTATCTCAATGCGTCAATGGGGTGCAACTTGGCTGCGCGCCAGGCCGGGTAGACCCCGAAGAACAGCCCCACCGCGGCCGAGAAGGCCACCGCCAGCAGCACCGAGTTCAACTGCACTTGTGCGGTCAGTGTCATGCCGCCCATGTTGATGCCGGAGACCAGCTTGCCGATGCCAACCCCGAGCAGAATGCCCAGCGCGCCGCCGAGAACGCTCAACACGATGGCCTCCACCAGGAACTGCGCCAGGACGTCCCGCCCCAGGGCGCCAGCCGCCTTGCGGATGCCGATTTCGCGTGTGCGCTCGGTGACGGATACCAGCATGATGTTCATGATGCCGATGCCACCCACGAGCAGCGAGATGCCCGCGATGCTTGACAGGAACAGGGTCAAGATACTCATGATCTGCGTTACACTCTGCAGCATGTCCTGTTGGTTCTGGACGCGAAAGTCGTCGTCGTAGATGATGCGATGGCGCTCGCGCAGCACCGCGCTGATCTCTTCGATGGCCTGGCTCATGTTGTTCTTGTCGATGACCTGCACGTTGATGCTGCTCACGACGTGGCCGCCGCGCGAGAACCGGTTCCCCGTCAGGCGGGTTTGTGCGGTTGTGATGGGCACCAGCACGGTGTCATCCGAGTTGCTGATGCCGCCCCCTTTGGATTTCAGCACACCAATCACCCGGAAGGGCACCCGGTTGACGTAGATGGTCTGGTCGATGGGGTCAGCGCCATCAAACAACTCGCTCGCCGCCGTGCTGCCCAGGACTGCGACCGCGGACGACGAGTCCACGTGCGCTTGCTGGATAAAGTCCCCGGACTCGACGGGCATGTTGCGCACGGTCTCGTACTCCGGAGTCACCCCGGCGATGCGCACGTTGATGTTCTGGCTGCCGGCGACTACCTGCGCGAATGCGTCGGTCTCCGGTGCCACGGCCGCCACCGATGGAACGCTGGCCGGATCGGCAAGGGCTCTTGCGTCCTCAAGCGTTAGACTGGCAGCAGAGCCGGTAGCCGTCCTCACGCCGCCTTGCTGCGTCGAGCCGGGTTGGATGAAGAGCAAGTTGGTACCCATGCTCTCGATCTGACTGTTGATCGCGTTCTGTGCCCCTTGGCCAATGCCCTGCAGCGCGATTACGGCTGCCACGCCGATGATGATGCCCAGCATGGTCAGCCCGGCGCGCATGCGGTTCGCGCGCAAGCTGCGGAAGGCGATGCGTATGCTTTCAAAAAAGTTCATGCCGCGACCTCCTCGGTACCCTTGCTATAGTGATTCGCTGCTGCCGCGGCTTTCTGCTCGGCCGTCACTGGCGCGTCGCTGATCACCTGGCCGTCCCGGATGCGGACGATGCGCTCGGCCTGCGCGCCGAGGCTGGGCTCGTGCGTCACCAGCACGACGGTGATGCCTCTCTCCTGGTGCAGACGATGGAAGATGGCCATCACCTCCCGTCCGGCTTTGCTGTCCAGGTTGCCGGTCGGCTCGTCGGCCAGGATGATGGCCGGATCGTTGACCAGGGCGCGCGCAATCGCCACCCGTTGCTGTTCACCGCCCGAGAGTTGGTTGGGCCGGTGATTGGCACGCTCTGCCAGGCCCACGCTCTCCAGCGCCGCCAGGGCGCGCTTGCGGCGATCCCTGGCCCCTGCGTAGATCAAGGGCAGTTCCACGCTGTCCACTGCCGCCGTGCGCGGCAGAAGGTTAAAGGACTGGAACACAAACCCGATGCGCTTGTTGCGGATTCTGGCCAGATGGTCATCATCCAGCCCGCTCACGTCCTCGCCTGCCAGATGGTAGGTGCCCGAGGTCAGTCCATCCAGGCAGCCCAGGATGTTCATCAGGGTTGACTTGCCGGACCCGGATGCCCCCATGATGGCCAGCATCTCCCCCTCGCGCACGTTCAGGGAGACGCCACGCAGAGCTTGCACTTCCACGTCGCCCATCTTGTACGTTTTGTGTGCGTCGATCAACTCGATCACGTTTGCCATGTTGCCCCCTATCTGCCGGCAGGTCCGGCATCTATCGGCATTCCCATGAACCGGCCGCCGCTCTGAGTTGAGGTGCCCGCAGCGCGCAACACCACTACATCCCCTTCGTTGAGGCCACTGACTGCCTCGCTCGTCGTGTCGTTGGTCGCGCCCAGGGTCACGGGGACCTCGGTGGTCTGGCCCTGCACCAGGACCTGAACTGTCCGCTGCCGGCCGGAGGTCGTCACAGCCCGGTTGGACACCAGCAGCACGTTCTCGCGCTGGTCAATCATGATGCGCACACTGGCAGTCATGCCCACGCGCACGTTGGGGGCCGACTTGTCGACCGCAACTGTCACCGGGTAGGTCACAACACCCTGGGAGACGGTGGCCACGACCGGGACGTATGTCACCTTCCCCGTCAGAGCAACGCCAGTCAGTGCATCCAGCGTAATCAACACCTGCTGCCCAGAAGCCACACGCGCGACGTCTGTCTCGGCTAGAGGCACCTTGACCTCCAGGGACGTCATGTCGACGAGGCTCACCATAGCCGCTGTGCCCCCGGCGTTCACATAGTCGCCAACCTTGGCACCGACCGCCGTCACGGTGCCGTTGACTGACGCCACCAGCTTAGCCTGGTCCAACTTGTCCTTGGCCTGCTGCAAATTGATCTTGGCCTGGTCGACCTGCGCCTGCGACGAGATCAGGTCATCCGCGCTCGGACCTTTCACCTTCTGCGCATACGTGATCTGTGCCTTTTCGTAGGCCTGGGTCGCCTGCTGCAGCGCGCTTGACTGCGGAAGCATTCCGATGTTCGGCCGCCACGATACGCGGTCATAGTCGGCTTGCGCCTTCTGCAGGGCATCGGCTGCAGCCTGCAGGTCCATCTTGGCCAGCTTGATGTCGTCCTGCGAAGGGCCGGCCGCCACCTTGCGGTAGTTGGCCTCGGCGCTGTTCAAGGAAGCCTGAGCCAAGGCAATGTTTGATTCCAGGTCCTTCGTGTCCAGCTCCATCAGCACGTCGCCCACCTTGGCCGTGTCACCGAGCTTGACGTTCACGGCCTTGACCTGGCCCGCGAGGCGGAAGCTCAAGTCGGCCGTGTTGCGGGACGAGATGCTGCCCGCACTGCTGACGCTGACCTCCAGCAAGCCCCTTTTCACAGTGTACGTCTGCTGGGTAGCGCTGGCGGCCGGAGTCGCGCGCTTCAGCGCCTGACATCCAGCCACGGCCACGCCTGCGACGATGACGAGAGCTGCAAGAATCCAGATGTTTCGTTTCATAGCCCGCCTCCACAAGGAGAATCTTGATCTGCGGTCCACCTACTCGCCGAGTGAGCCAGGGGTCCCTGGCCCACTCGGCGTGAGTTGTCCCACGACCGCGACTCATTGTAGGCCACAGTTGTGAAGAACTTATCAAGAAGCCTTCAAGTTGTCATCAGGATGCCTGGATCATCCTGAAGCTGTTGGCTGCCGACTCGGGCGGGGGCAAAGGCACACTGCAACGGCTGTTGGGCTTCATCTGTGTTCGGGGGGGGGACCGAGAGGATGATCGCGAGCCGGGAGGGAGGACTGCTGGCGGGGAAAAGTGGCGGCTATGGCGTGGCTGCCACCAGTTGGATGACTTCTGCCAGGGCATGGATAGTGGGTGCGATGCGCTGCTGGCTGGAGAAGACGATTGCCCGGTTGGTAGCTGCGTCGAGACCGATGCACGGCAGCCCTGAGCGCTCCTTGAGCAGACAGAGTGGCGATTGTGCGGGGTCGTCTGACCAGTCAAAAATGATCACGTCCGGGCGCAGCGCATTGAGTTGCGCTTCCGCATCGGGCGACGCGAGGTCAATCCGCTGTAAGAGCAAGTCTTGCTGCTGTTGCAGCCCGGCCTCGACACACGCCATGAGCAACGAACTCCCGCACAGCACCACGGTCAGCGCTTCCTTCATCTTACACCTCATCGTCGGGAACCAGAGCAGCGCAATGGGTGCCGGGGAGAATGGACCTCCCCGGCACCTCCGATGCGTTGGGCTGGCAGAAACCCGCGCCTAGTTCCGCGCCAGGGGAGGCGCTGCATAGGGCCTGGGGCGTGGGCACGCGCGCCGGGCCAATAACACTGACTGGAACCACATGCGGCTCTGGTGGCTGCCCAGGTCCAGACCAACCACAGGCAGTCCGGGCCGCTGCTGAAACATGGGTATGACGTGTTCCGCATGGGGATTGGCCAGGTCAAAGAGCACTACATCCGGGGAGAGTGTCGTCAACTGCTGCGTGGCGCTGGGTAGGGTGGCGTCCACAGACACCAATTCCAGCCAGGGTGCACTGCCTAGACGCGCTCGCAGATCGGCGGTGAACGAAGTGCCGCCGAAGAGAACCACTGTGCATCGCTCTGCCATCCGATACCTCCACGCCAGGGCTGTTGTGCCTGGCATGCTCAGTATACGACACGCGTGGCGTGTTGTACACTGTATGAAGGTACAGTTGGAGGGCACAAGAAAGTACAGTCACTCCCGCGACTTGTCACCGCCAGGGGCCAACCCTGTGCTGGCGGCGTAGGCCACGGCCTGGGTGCGGTTCTGCAGGTGCAGGCGCTTCAAAATCTCTGCCATGTGGTACTTGACCGTGCGCTCGCTAAGGCCCAGCGCGGCGGCGATCTCCTTATAGGTGTTGCCGCGGGCAACTAGGTCCAGGACCTGCATCTGGCGCTCTGTCAACTCCTCCTGTGCCTGGGCGCCCGTGGCCTCCGCAGGCGGCCGAGCCCGGCTGGAGCGTCGGAACTCTTCGAAAATGCGCGCTCCCAGGCCCGGAGAAAGGGGAGTGTCGCCTCGTGAGAGATCGGCGAGGTACTCGAAGAACTGGTTGGCGTCCAGACTCTTGAGCAGATAGCCAGAGGCCCCGCTCTTGACGGCCTCGAAGAGGTCATCGTCTTCTTCGGAGGTCGTAAGCATGACGACCCTGATTTCCGGTAGCTCGGCCTTGACTAGACGCGTGGCTGTCAAGCCGTCACAGCGTGGCATGCGCACGTCCATCAGGATGACATCTGGATGCAGGCTGCGCGCCATGGACAGTGCCTGCAGCCCATCGCTCGCGCTGCCGACCACCTGGACCCCACGGGCAGCCAGCAAGTTGCGCAGCCCCTCCAGGAACAGCGGGTGGTCGTCCGCCAGCAGGACCCTGATGCCCATCGCTCAGCCCTCCTTGCGCAGCGGAAGCTGCACGATGACCTGCGTCCCCTGGCCGGGCGTGGAGTGTACTTGCAGGCTGCCGCCCACCTCTTCGGCTCGCTCCCGCATGATGCGCAGCCCAAACCCGGCCTCGTCGCGGTCGGACGTCTGGGTGGCATCAAACCCCTGGCCATCGTCCTCGATCATGACCTGCCATTGGTCTACCTGAGGAGAGAGGACGACGCGCGCACGCGCAGCCAGCGCATGCTTGCGCACATTGGCGAGGGCTTCCTGGATGATGCGCAGGAGCTGAACCTTGGCCGCCGGTGCCAGTGCGTCCTCGCTCAGCCCGTGAGGGGCGACGACTTCGGTGTGAATGCCATAGTTTTGTTCAAAGCGCCGCAGATACGCTGTGAGCGCCAGGAAGAGCCCCTGCTCCAGTGAGGTGGCGGCTTTGAGACTTGAGATGTACTCGCGCACGTCTGCATGCGCGTCTTGCGCCACGTCCGCCAAGCGCGCAAGGTAGGCATCGGCCTGGCTGGTCTGCCCGCCCGCCAGCAACTCACGCGCCGCCTGCACCTGCAGATTCACATAGCCCAGCACCTGGGCCACGCTGTCGTGCAACTCACGCGCCAACCGTTCGCGCTCCTCCAAGGCCGCCAGCGCGCGCTGTTGCTGCAGGAGCTGCGCCTGCGCAAGCTTGCGCTCTGTGCTGTCGTGCAGGATCAGCAGGTCGCCCAGCGGCTCTCCGCGCCGGTCCGACAACGGCGAGAGGCGCATTTCGCAGTAGCGCAAGCGTTTGCCGCTGCCCGTGGCAAACTCGACCTGGGCCGGTTCCTGCTTGCGGCTCAGCTCGAGGGCTTCTGGCCACGTCCGCAGCAGGCCCTCGAGGGGTTTGCCGATCGCCGCGGAAGCGGTTTGACCGAGGATGCGCTGCGCGGCAGGGTTGAGGTCCACCACGCGCTTCTGCGCGTCCAGCACGATGACGCCATCGCCCATGCCCTCGATGATCGTGTCCCGCGCCACCGGTACGATGTCGAACAGCCGGTAGCGAAACAAGGCCCAGGCCACGGGCAGGCCGGCGAAGCTCAGCATGGCGGGCGCGACGTCGAAGCGGCGAACGGGGCTGCGGCCGAGGATGTACAGGCCGTTCCACATCATCGGAAAGAGCACCCCGGCCAGTAGGAGCAAGGTCTGCCAGCGATAGAGAGGCGCGGCGCGCCGCGCGGTCCGCAGGAGTATGACCACGGAAGCCGCGATGAGGGCATAGGTGTACAGGGCGTGGACCCAGAACCAGGGGCCGTAGGCCTTGGCGATCACCGGAAAGGGGCCGGCAGTGTCCAGGGAGACGTTGCGCTGGATGAGTCCATGCCATGCGTTGGTCCACACCAGTGCGATGGTGATGAGTGGCTCCACGCTGAGCCAGGCTATGCGTCGAGACGTAAGCCATGCAGCGCGGCCGGTGTGCTGCAGCGACAGCACCAGCCAGACCACGGGCGCGGTGGTGTAGCACAGGTATTGCGCGTTTGCCCAAAAGAGCTTGGTGGGCAGATCCGTGCCCGCCATCTCCAGCGCATTGCACAGCGACCAGACTGCACCGACCAGCATGAGCAGGGAAAGGGCAGTCGCGCCACGCACTCTGCGATGACGCCGCGCATAGGCCCACAGCACTACGGCCACCATGGCCGAGGCAATCAGGACGTTGAGGTACGAAAAGTACCGAAAGTGCATGGCTCTCCCTCGCGCACCGTGCAATCGTCGCGCGTACTTTCCGGCGCCAGGGTGCTAGCCTGCGGCCGGCGCGAAGCCCAGGGCCTTGGCCAAGAGGGGCACGCTGATGCTCCAGGCAAAGCCGTCCTTGATGGCGCCAAAGACGAAAAGTGGGGTGATGATGGCTGGGACTTCGCTGCTGCCGACTTGCAGTGCCGCATAGCCGATCAGGGCCAGCGCCAGAGAGATGGTAAAGATGCGGAAGCGCGCGCTGCGCGGCAGTAGCCCGGTCACAAGGGCTAGCCAGAAGCTGAGGGCCGCCCCCACCAGGGTCCCTAACAGTCCAACCCATTGCACGTTCCACTGGCGCAGAGAGGCCAGGGCGGGCAGGGGAATCGAGAGCACCAATCCTGGTTCTACCGCGATGCCAGGGTGCAGGCCGCTTGCCTGCAGGATGGCTGCCCCCGCCACGTGGTAGCGGCCGGCGACATCTGCCAGCGTCTCTCCGGGCTGCACGACGTACTTGCGCGTGAGCGGCGGGGTCAAGAGCCAGGTGGCCTGCCCGATGTCGATCACCAGGAAAAGGAGCAGCAGTGCGGCCAGCAGGTAGATGTCGCCCCTCTTCTTCGGCATGCTTCCTCCCAATTCTTGCGTGCTATGGGCTTTGCTCCCGCTCGCGTCAACGTGGGCCGGACCCGCTACCACATCTGCGGGCAGCTCAGCCCATAGTTCGTCGACACCAAGACCAGGTCAAACAGGTCCACCACGCCATCGGCATTCAGGTCGGCGCGCGCGTTGGAGACCGGCCCGCTGGGGTTGTAGGCTGCTGCGACCATGACCAGGTCAAACAGGTCGGTCGAGCAGTTGCCGTTGGCATCACCGTTGCGCAGGGTGACATCTGGCAGGGCCACGTCCTGGCCGCTCAGCACCACGACCGAAAGCCGCAGCGCCGACAGATAGCAGGGCATGCTGGCGGCGGCCGACCACACGCCGGATGGAACGTTGTCAACGGAGTACGTCCCGTCGGCTGCGCTTACGGCGTAGCGCCCCGCGATGCTGACCACCGCGCCAAAGTGGTTGCTGCGGCCATCGAGGCGCAGTCTGCCGTGCACGCGCCCGGTGTAGGCGGGCAGGGTGGCTGTGGGCGTGGGGCTGGCGCTGGGAGTGTTGGCGGCTGTTGGCGTCGGGGAGCGAGTTGGCGTGACAGTGCTTGTCGGCGTGTTCGTTGTCAATGGTGTCTGCGTTGGGGTGGGTGAGACCGTAGCCGTGGGTGTGTTGGTCACGATGGGTGTGTTTGTCGTGGTCGGGCTAACCGTGGGCGTCGACGTCTGGGTGGGCGTGTTGGTAGGGGTCCGCGTTCGAGTCGGCGTAGGCGACGTCGTCGGCGTGGGTGTAGGTGTGAACTCAGGTGAGTCGCTCGCGTCGCCCGGAAACGTTAACGCGGTGATTTCAACAAGGTTGCTGTAGCCGTCGCCATCGGAATCGCAGGATGGGCACTCGACAGCAGTGAAGGCGCTGCTATAGGTACCCACCCTGGCGCCCGCGTTCCACCAATCCGAGCCATAGTTGTTGAGGCTGGGCGGTCCAGGGGAGCGGTGACACAGCATGCAGCTATCGATGTGCGAGCCCACGATGATCGGGTAGTGTGCACGGGCGTAGCCCATGTATGTATCCTTAGCTGCTCCGATCTGGGGTCGGACTGCCCAAACCACGGCCAGCACAACCAGCACTGTGATGCCTAGCAGCACCATCCACGTGATGCGTTTCATCCCATCTCCTCCTTGTCCGCGGCTGCCGTTCGCCTAGTGGTTCGCACCATAATTGCTGCTGACCAGTACCAGGTCAAGCAGGGTCACTTGTCCATCTCCGTTCACGTCCTCGGGCGTGCCCGCTGGCACCTGCGCGCCGTAGCGTGTCGAAATGGACACCAGGTCAAACAGGTCGACCACGCCATCGCCGTTGATGTCGCCAGCGTGCAGCGCGATCTCGGGCAGTGTCAGGGTCTGATCGGGCTCCAGGGTCAGGCCGGACTGCCTGTACTGGATGTAGCCGGGCATCTGCACGCTCAAGTCGTGCAGGCCGGGCGGTATGTTCTGCACGCGAAAGCCGCCGTCGTCCTGAGTGGTACCGCTGTGCCCGCCCATGGAGATCACGCTGCCCGCGTGGCGGCTGCGCCCCTGCAACAGGACGCGCCCCACGAGAATGCCTGTGCCCGGCACAGGTGTGCCCATTGGTGTGGGCGTGTACGCCGGCGTGGGCACCAGGGTGTGCGTGGGCGTGGAGGTGGGCAGCGACGTCTGCGTCGGGATGGGCACGGACGTGGCCGTGTTTGTCGGCGTGGGTGTGGGCGGCACGCCCGCCATGCGCGCCAGCGTCGAGTAGGCCGGGCGCGCCGAACCATCGTGGTTCAGGATGGCAAACCACGATTTCTGATCGCAGTACGAGTTCCAGGGCACCAGATCATAATCCAGGTTCCACACAAACATGACGCCCATCCAGGGCCAGTGCGTACGCGCATAGGAGAAGGCGCGTAGCAGATAATCGGCTTGCACCTGCGGCGAGACGCGCTGCCACCAGCGCCCGGGCCAGCCGTCATAGTCCCGACAGACCAGGCCTGGATCGATGATCCAGCCGAATTCGGTGGCCCACACCGGCTTGGCCCCGTCGCCGTACTCTGCCATCACGGCGTGCTCTTGTTCCGCGCGCCGGAAGCAATGGATGGGATTGCTGGTGGCGTCCTCCGGCTCGTAGGCAAAGCCGTAGGGGTGGCAACCCAGCACGTCGAAGTAAGGTTTGGCGCCAGCAGCGTACATGCCACGTATGTACTCCACGTCGTCCATGGCCAGGTCGCCCGCGCCGCCGTTGAGCGCCAGCCCGGCGCTGACGATGATGCAGTTGGGGTCGGCCTGCTTGGCGCGCACGTACGCCTCGCGCAGATAGGCCACGTACTCGGCCGGGTCTGCGTATTTCGGTTTGTGCCACATCTCGGCCAGATTGGGTTCATTACAGATCTGGTAGGCCGCGATGCGCCCGCGGTACTGGCTGACGATGCTGTAGACCGAGTCGCCAAAGTTTTGTACGTCCGTGAGCGGCTGTTCCCAGCCCAGTAGCAGGAGCACCTTGAGCCCGTACGGCTCGGCATCGTTGACCTGCGCCGGATAGTAGACGCGCACCCAGCGAAAGCCCATCTCCGCGGTCTTGCGCATGCCATAGGTGCTCGCGACGTTCACGCCATAGCCGGGCGCCGGGTTCTGGGCGTGGGCTGTCGGTGATAGATTCGGACGTGTGACCCACAGCGCGATCAGGGCAAACAGTGCGCACCACGCCAGGGCTTTCAGATGCAGCCGCTTCATATACGTGATTATACCGCAGGCGTGACGTAATGGCAACTGAACCGGATTTGTCCTGGCCCCAGGATGGGCGTATACTTGGAGGGACGTGCGCAAATCCCCCCATGAATCGGAGTTGAGAATGTCCATCTACCTGGATTCGGCGATCCCGGACGAGGCACGGCAGGCATTCGCCTTGGGCTATGTGCGGGGCATCACCACGAACCCAGCCTTGCTGGCCAAGGTCAAGCGGCCCGCAAGCGAGGTCCTGCAAGAGCTGTGCAGCATCTGCCCGGGCCCCGTCTTCTATCAGCTCACAGCCACAACGGTTGCAGAGCGTCTGGAGGAGGCTCAGCGGGTCCTGCGGCTGAACGATGAGCCCGGCGAGCACGGCGAGGTCGGCATCAAGGTGCCCGCTTCCACCGAGAACATGGCGTTGGTTGCCACATTGTCGCAGCGTGGGGCCAAGGTAGCAGTAACTGCCATGTTCAGCCTGGCCCAGGCCTACCTGGCGTGCGAGGCGGGCGCAACGTACGTTCTGCCCTACGTGAATCGTACCACACGCCTGCGTGGCGATGGCATCGGCTACGTCCGCGAACTGGTGCGGGTGTGCACCGCGGTTGGCCGTGGCACGCAGGTGCTGGCGGCCAGCGTCAAGTCGACCGACGAGGCCGTGCAGACCCTGTTGGCGGGCACGCATCACATCTCGATGCCGCTGCGCCTGCTGCAAGAGCTGGGTCAGGACCCACTTTCGGACGAGGCTGTGGCCGAGTTCGCGCGGGCGATGCAGGGGTAGTTGTCGGTTGCCGGTAACCGGTTTCTAGTCGTCAGTTGGCAGTCTGGAGCTGACGCCCCTAAGAATCAGAACGGCGCACAGCCTGCCGTTGACTGCCGACTGACAACCGCCACCTGACAACTCGTTCCTCACCCACGGAGGTGTAGACATGCGACGTTGGAATGGTTGGGGTGACGACACGTTCACCTATGTCCTGCCGGCGTCGGCAGCGGGCTTTCTGGAAGGCATCGTGGGCCGGCCCACACCACCCCGCGACGCCACGCTCGAAGAGGTGTTGTCGAGCGTGCCGGCCTCGCGCCTGTTGGCGCATCCCCTGATCAACACGGACCCGCTGGAGCGCGTGCGGCACGCACGCGGGCAGAGCCTGCCGGATTGGATCGCCATGCGCAGCGGGCACATCGCCGCCTTCCCCGACGGCCTGGCCTATCCCAACAGCAACGAAGAGGTGCGCGAGTTGCTGGCCTATGCCGCCAGCACGGGTGCACGCCTGATCCCCTATGGTGCAGGCAGCAGCGTCGTGGGCCACGTCAACGTCGTTCCTGGCGACGCGTCAGTGCTCACCATGGACCTGAGCCACCTCAACCGCCTGCTGCACCTAGACGAGGTCAGCCAGATGGCCACCTTTGGCGCAGGCATCTATGGCCCTGACCTGGAGGCGCAGCTCCGCGCGCGTGGCTTTATGCTGGGGCACTTCCCGCAGTCGTTCGAGCTCTCCACCCTGGGCGGCTGGATCGTCACGCGCTCTACGGGCCAGCAGTCGCAGGGCTACGGCCGCATCGAAAAGCTCTTTGCCGGCGGACGCCTGGAAGCGCCCGCTGGCACCTGGGTCCTGCCGCCCTTCCCCGCCTCGGCCGCTGGTCCCGATTTCCGTGAGGTCGTGGCGGGCTCCGAGGGCCGCCTGGGGGTTCTGACCGAAGCCACCGTGCGCGTCACCCCGGTTCCCGAACGCGAAGAGTTCCATGCGGTCTTCTTCCCGGACTTTGCCCACGGTCTGGCCGCCGCGCGCGAAATGCTGCAGAGCCACGTGCCACTCTCCATGTCGCGCCTGAGCACGCCACAGGAGACCGAGACCACGCTGGCCCTGGCGGGCCGCGAAAAGCTGATCCGCTGGCTCAAGCGCTATCTGGAGCTGCGCGGCATTCGCGATGAGCGCTGCATGTTAATCCTGGCTGCCACGGGCAGCAAGGCGCTGGTGCGCTTTGCCCTGGGCGAAGGGCTGGCCATTGCGCGCAGGCACGGCGGTGTGTACGTCGGCCAGACCTTCGGCAAGGAATGGAAAAAGGGTCGCTGGCGCACCCCTTACTTGCGCAATACACTGTGGGAAGCGGGCTTTGCGCTGGACACGCTGGAGACGGCCACGCAGTGGAGCAACATCCCGCACATGATCGAAGTCATGGAGAATGCTCTGCGGCCTGGACTGGAGTGGATGGGCGAGCAGGTGCTGGTCTTCACCCACCTCTCGCACATGTACCCGTGGGGCTCCAACATCTACACCACCTATCTCTACCGCATCCCGGCCAACGGCGACCCCGAGGAGACGCTGAGGCGCTGGCAGGAGCTGAAGAGCGCCGCCAGCCGCGCCATCGTGGCCGCGGGTGGCACCATCACCCACCAGCATGGCATCGGCACGGACCACCAACCCTACCTGGCGGCCGAGAAGGGTCCGCTGGGCATGGCGACGCTTGCCGATCTGGTGCGCCGCTTCGACCCGGACGGCCTGATGAACCCGGGCAAGTTGCTTCCGTGAGCAGGAAGAACACGGAGACGCAGAGAACACGAAGAGAAAACGGGGAATTGGCCTGAGGCCAGAGTGGCCTACTTTCTAACCGATCACGGGCTGAGCTACGAGTGGCGTAGGCACGTCGCAATACTGAACACGAAGCGCACAACACGAGACACTCACTACGGAGCATGCAAATGTGGAAATCTCAATGGCGAGAAGACGTCTGGCTGCGACTGCAGCAGCCCTGGGACGTGATCGTGATCGGCGGAGGCATCACCGGCGCGGGCATCCTGCGCCAGGCCGTCCACCTGGGACTCCAGGTGCTGCTCGTGGACAAGCACGACTTTTCGTGGGGCACTTCCAGCCGCTCGACCAAGCTGGTGCACGGCGGCCTGCGCTACCTGGCGCAAGGGCAATACAGCGTCACGCGCCACGCCGTGCGCGAACGCGAGTGGCTGCAGAAGCAGGCGCCTGGCCTGATTGACCCACTGGGCTTTCTGCTGGCTTTCTATGGCAGTGACAAGACCGGCCGGCGCGCCTATGCCTTTGGCTTGGCGCTGTACGACCTCTACGGGCACAAATGGCAGCACGAGTACTGTAAGGCCGACGATTTTCTGATGCTGGCACCGCACATCAGCGCAGGCTTGCTCCAGGGCGGCTTTCGCTACTATGACGCTGTGACCGATGATGCGCGTCTGGTGCTGCGCGTGATCCGCGAGGCGGTACGCGCGGGCGGCACGGCGCTCAGCTATGCCGCCGTCGAAGGCTTGTTGCGCGGCCAGAACGGACGCGTGCAGGGTGTGGCCCTACGCGACCAAGTCAACGGCCGCACGCTCGAGGTGCAGGCGCGCGTCGTGATCAATGCCACCGGCGCCTGGGCCGACAATCTGCGCGGTCAGGTGGGCGGCCAGCCGTGCGTACGCCCTTCGCGGGGCAGTCACGTGCTCTTCCCCGCCTGGCGCCTTCCTGTCGCGCAAGCCATCACGCTGGTGCACCCCAAGGACGGGCGACCAGTGTTCGTGCTGCCCTGGGAGGGCGCCACGCTGGCGGGCACCACCGACCTGGACCACCTCCAGCCGCTTGACGAAGAGCCGCACATGGAGGCCTCCGAGATCGAGTACATTCTCCAGGCGCTGGAGGCCCGCCTGCCCGCACTGGCGTTGCGCGAGGAGGACGTGCTGGCCAGTTTTGCGGGCGTGCGCCCGATCGTGAGCTCGGGCAAGGGCGTCGACCCCTCCAAGGAATCGCGCGTGCACGTGGTGCTGCAGGAGGGCGGGCTGGTGACCGTCACCGGCGGCAAGCTGACCACCTTCCGCCCGATGGCGCTGGATGCGCTGCGTGCCGCGCAGCGCATGCTGCCGGGGATGCACGCGCCGGACCCGGCCGCGCTCATGTTGGAGCCAGTGCCCTCCGAGCTGGCAGGCGCAGAGACGCTGGGGGAGCCCGTGCGCCGTCGCCTGCTGGGCCACCATGGCGCGGACGCCCCCGCGCTGGTCGCTGCCGCGCAGACGGGTGAGCTGGAGGGCATCCCGGGCACCGACTCGCTGTGGGCCGAGCTGCGCTGGGCCGCGCGCGACGAGGGGGTGGTGCACCTGGACGACCTGCTGCTGCGCCGCGTGCGCCTGGGGCTGCTGCTGCCCGGTGGCGGCGTGCCTGTCCTCGAACGCGTGCGCGCCATCGTGCAACCCGAG
>Ga0315274_10003856_pt1 | contig 22241 bp, 17 predicted proteins | sample YL17G02_20_MG_FD_203700 | JGI IMG/M metagenome (GOLD analysis project Ga0315274, IMG submission 203700) | Sediment microbial communities from Yellowstone Lake, YNP, Wyoming, USA - YL17G02_20 | ecosystem: Environmental > Aquatic > Freshwater > Lake > Sediment | place: USA: Wyoming | collected...
AGTTGACGACGAAGATGAGATCGGGGTCCCACGCCGCGATTTGCTCAAAGTTGACCACCGTCCAGCCACCGCCCTCGGCGGCCTCCTTCCAGACCGGGTTGCCGCCGGCCTGTTCCACCAGGCCCGTTTGAATCCAGGCCGCCGGGGGGACGTTGAAAGCGACTTGTCCTCCCTTGGCATTGTATTGCAGGAGCAACGCGCGGGGTTTCTGCTCCCCGGTCATCCCTGCGACAGCCTGGGCGATGCGTGCCTGGCGGGTACGGTAAAACTCTACAATCGTCCTGGCCCGTGTTTCGTTGCCCAACAATTGGCCTAGAATGAGCAGATCGCGCTCGTACTGCTGGGAGGTCTCCAGGTCAACGTAGACCACCGGGATGCCCACCTGTTCCAGGGGAGCACCGAGCGAACCGGCCAGGTAACTCTTGAGCACGACGACGTCCGGTTTCAATGCGGCGATCTGTTCCGGGCTGGCTTCTTTGTCGAGGAGAACCTTTTGGTCGTAAGCGGGGTCTACGACAGCGAGGAAATCGTTGGCCTGCTGCTGATCACTGCGCACCAGGGCCACGATGCGCTGCGAGGCTTCCGGGAACATGTAGATCGCATTGGCGATGAGCGTGCCGGCTCTGCCTGCAACGACGATGCGCTGGGGCAGGCGGTCGAACTGGACCGTCCGGCCCAGCGCGTCGGTGAGCGTCACCTCAGTCGGGGCCGGCGGCGCGACAGAATCGGTGGTGGGAGCCGGGGGAGGGTTTGCTTCTGGGCTGCAAGCGGCCAGTAGCAGGCTGGCCAAGAGGGCCAGTAAGAGCGACGTCCGTTTCATGCCTTCTCCTTGAATCTGCCGGGTTGCCATTGGATATTCTCGTGCTGACTAATCACAACGTGAATAACTCGCAGCCAATTGTACCCCGGTTGCCCTGCTTGTCAAGCGTCGGAGTCCTGAACTTGTAGGTTTCTGGCGAAAACCCCCCGAGTGGGAGACTCTAATCCTCGGCGTTTCGAAGGTATGGACGGAGGCGACCAAGTCGCCCCTGTGGTATAATTGGGCCACCGCACGATGGCAGCAGGATTGTCCTCAAGGGCAACCTGCACACCACGGCGGTGATGCTGGTGGACTCGGTAGACGACACTGCCCTACAAACTCAAGAAATGGAGGATCAAGGTGATGCTGAAACCCAAATCCACACGAGGGGACAGTTCCTGGTTCGTCGAGGCCCGCTTCGGCCTGTTCATCCACTGGGGCCTGTATGCCCTGCCCGCCCGGCACGAGTGGGTCAAGAGCCGCGAGGAGATGACTGACGAAGCGTACCAGGCCTATTTCGATCACTTCAATCCCACCCTGTTCGACCCCCAGGAGTGGGCACGCACGGCCTGGGAGGCCGGGATGAGGTACGTCGTGATCACGACCAAGCACCACGAAGGCTTCTGCCTGTGGGACACCCAGTACACCGATTACAAGGTCACCCACACCCCCTACGGCCAGGACATCATCGGCCCGTTCGTGGAGGCCTTCCGCGCCCAGGGCTTCCGGATTGGCTTCTACTACTCACTGATTGACTGGCACCATCCCGACTTTCCGATTGACGTTTACCACCCCCTGCGCAATCTCGGGAACGCCGCTGCACTCAACCAGGCCCGCCGTATGGCCCGCTATGCCGAATACGTGCGCCACCAGATGCGCGAACTGCTGACCCGCTATGGGCAGATTGACGTGCTGTTCTGCGACTTTTCGTACCCAGGTCAGGAGTACAGGGGCCTACCGGGCAAAGGGCGTGACGACTGGGAGAGTGAAAAACTGGTCCGGCTGGTTCGCGAACTCCAGCCGCACGTCCTGCTCAACAACCGGTTGGACCTGCCCGAGGTGGTTGATTTCTACACCCCGGAGCAAGTACAGCCGCCTGCATGGCTGCACGTGGATGGCGAGCCGGTCGTCTGGGAGACCTGCCAGACCTTCAGCGACTCGTGGGGGTACCATCGCGACGAGGACACCTGGAAGAGCCCCGGCCAGTTGATCCGCATGCTGATCAACACCGTCTCCTGCGGCGGCAATCTGCTGATGAACGTCGGGCCAACTGCGCGCGGGACCTGGGACCGGCGGGCGTTGAACGCGCTGGCCGTCTACCGCGACTGGATGGCGCTCCACTCCGCCTCGATCTACGGCTGCACGCAGAGTGAGTTCCCCGCTCCGCAGGACTGCCGCCTGACGCAGAAGGGCAAGAAGGTGTACGTGCACGTCTTTGCCTGGCCGTTCCAATACCTGCTCCTGGAAGGACTGGCGGGCAAGGTCGAATACGCCCAGTTCCTGCACGACGGGAGCGAGGTGTTGATGGGCGCCATGCCAGAATGGCAGGCCGGTGGCCTGGGGCTGGAAGGCTCGACGCTGGTGCTGACGCTGCCGGTCAAACAGCCGGACGTCGTTGTGCCGGTGATTGAGCTCGATATGATCAACCCCCCGTGTCCGGCCGCAGTCGTGATACGGTAGGGCTGCCTCACGACGAGGATCGTGAATCTGGAATCAAGGAGCGCACTGTGACAACTTCGCGAGAGGATCTCATAGCAGCCCTGGAAGGCGAGCAGCCGGAGCGCATCCCGTTCACCATCTATCACCGTGGTTGCGTCCTCGCCAATCCCGATCCGGCCTGGGAGGGCCTGTTCGCGCAGGGGCTCTGGCCCGTGGCGTTTGCCACTATCGTGCGGCGCACGACGCCCAACGTCGAGCGCATCGTGCAGGCCGAGACGTGGCGGGGCGGCCCCGCCGAGCGTATCATCCTGCGCACGCCGGTGGGCGAAATCTCACAGTTATCGGCCCGCGGGTGGGTGCAGGAGTATTGGCTCAAGACCCCGGCCGATTATGCCGTCATGGAGTACGTGGTGCGAGATACACACCTCGAGCCTCACCCCCAGGCTTTCCGGGACGCCGGGCGGCGTGTGGGTGAGCACGGCATCGTGCTGATCGGGGCCGGGCGCTCGCCGATGCAGACGATCCTGGTGGATTATGCCGGGCTGGAGGCGTTCTCGTACCACCTGGCGGACAACTTCCCCGAGCTGTTCGCCCTGGCCGAGGCGCTGCTGGATCAACTGATCGAGGAATGCAGGCTGATCGCCGCCGGGCCTGGGCGGTACGTAGAACTGTGGGAGAACCTCGCCGCCGAGGTCTGGGGGCCCAGGCGCTTCGCCCAGGTTCACCTGCCGGTATACGAGCGTATCCTGCCCATCTTGCACGCCGGCGGTAAGAAGGTGTTTACCCACTTTGACGGCAAACTGGCCTGCCTGGCCGGGCTGATTGCCAAGACGGAGATTGACGGGATCGAATCGCTGACGCAGCCGCCCGAGGGGGATATGGGTTATGCGGAGGCGCGGGCGGCCTGGCCCGACAAGTTCCTCTGGGGAAACATCAACGTCTCGCTCTACGACCTGCCGCCGGAGGCGTTGCGGCGAGCCGTCCAGCAGATGGCGCGCGACGCCGCCCCCGATGGGCGGCTCCTGGCGTTCGAGATCTCCGAGGACCTGCCCCGCAACTGGCGCGCAGCGATCCCCGTGGTTCTCGATGCCCTGAGATGGACGTAGGGGACTACCCTGGAAAGCAGGCCAGCATCGCCTCGGTCACGGCGTAGCGCCGCTCTTTCCCAGTGAGGAACGCCTCCAGGTCGTCCGCCAACATCGTCAGGGCGCGCCCGATCGAACTGTATAGCCCGCCGGCACGGTGCGGCGTCAGGTAGGTGTTGGGAAGCGTGCGCAGCGGTGAATCCGGCTCCAGCGGCTCCTGGTCGAACACGTCCAGCATGGCGATCAGGTCCCCTTGCTCCAGGCGCTCCAGCAGCGCGGACGTGTCCACCAGCATCGAGCGTCCCACGTTGACCAGCACGGCGTTGGCCTTGAAGGCGGCGATGACCTCGCGGTCCACCAGGTGCCAGGCCTCTTGTGTATTGGCCGCGCACAGCACCACCACGTCAGACTCGCGCACCAGTTCCAGCAGCGGCACCTGCCTGGCGTTGTGCTGTTGCGCGATGGATTCCGGGATGAACGGGTCGTAGATGCGCAGCGTGACGTGGAACGGTCGCAACAGTTCGGCCAGGCGCTGCCCGATGCCGCCGAAGCCGACGATGCCCACGTGCATCCCGGTCAGTTCGCGCTCCAGTGGGTCAATGTCGGCCGGAAAGTGGGTGACCCAGCGTTCCTCGGCCCGGCGCATCGCCGCGTGGTAACGGTTGATATTGCCCTGACGGTAGACATTCGTACCAATGTGTGGTATAGTGGCGCGCGAACAGGGTAGCCCATCTCTAAGGAGGAACGGTATGCGCGAGAAACTGGCGATCCACGGCGGCCCGCAGGCCAAGACGACCCCCAACATCCCCATGTACCCCGGTGGGCTGGAGATCGGCGAGGAAGAGCGCAAAGAGGTGTTGGAAGTCCTGGACAGGAAATACCTCTTCCGCTACTATGGCCCCCAGGAGTACCCCTCGAAGGTCAGGGAACTCGAAGTCACCTTCGCCGACAAGGTGGGCAGCAAGTACGCCCTGGCGGTCAATTCCTGCACTTCGGCCCTCATCACCGCGCTGATCGCCGTCGGCGTTGGCCCTGGCGACGAGGTGATCGTGCCCGGCTACACCTTCTTCGCCTCCTGCGCCGCCATCGTGGGGGCCAGGGCGATCCCGGTGGTCGCGGAAGTGGACGAGACGCTGACGCTCGACCCCGACGACCTGGAGCGCAAGATCACCCCCTACACGAAGGCGGTGATCCCAGTGCACATGCGCGGCGTCCCCTGTGACATGGACCGCATCATGAAGGTGGCGCGGAAGCACAACCTGAAGGTGGTCGAGGACGTCGCCCAGGCCTGCGGCGGCACCTACAGGGGCAAGTACCTGGGCACCTTTGGTGACTGTGGCTGCTTCAGTTTTCAGTACCACAAGATTATCACCTCCGGCGAAGGGGGCATGATCACCACCGATGACCCGCTGCTCTACGACCGCTGCATGGGCTACCACGATGCCGCCGCCTGCTGGAGGCCGGAGCGCTTTGGCGAGGAGCGCTACCAGGGGGAACTCTTCTGCGGCGTTAACTACCGCATGAGCGAACTCACCGGTGCCGTGATGCTCGCCCAGTTCAGGAAACTGGACGGGCTGCGGGCGTTGTTGAAGAAGAACCAGCACATGATCCTGGACGGCCTCAAGGGCATCCAGGGCATCACCCCTCGCCCGGTCAGCGACCCCGCCGGGGACATCGGCCTCTGCATCATCTTCTACCTGGACGGTCCCGACAAGGTGCCGGCGTTCACGGCGGCCTTGCAGGCCGAAGGGGTCGCCGCCACCGGCCGCAGCCGCATCGCCGCCTCCGATACGACCAAGCAGCAGAACATGCCCGACTGGCACGTCTACGACTCGTGGGACCACGTGATCAATCGCGGCACTCCCACGCCGGAGGGCTGCCCCTACACCTGTCCACTCTACAAAGGAGATGCGCCATCCAGGTACTCTAAGACGATGGCCCCCAAGACGCTCGAGTATCTGAACCGCTCGGTCCACCTGGACGTCCCGGCCCAGATGACCGAGGAAGACTGCCGCATGATCGTCAAGGGCGTCAAGAAGGTCGCCGACGCGCTGCTATGACGTTTTAACCTTGCGAATGTTCTGAACCTTCGCAAGGTTAGTTAAGGAGAGAGCACCCATGAAGTACTCTGTCTGCCTGGAATGTTTCTTCCCCGACAAGCCGTTCCACGAGCGCATTGGGGAGGTCGCCAAGCTGGGGTACGAAGCGGTCGAGTTCTGGTTCACGGATTACCTGTTCGACGGGAAAGGGTTGCGCCCTGGCCAGAAGGATTTCGACGCCATCGCCACGGAAGCCCACAAGTATGGGGTCGAGATTTCTGACTTTGCGGTCAACTCCAACGATGGTACCTTCGGCGGCTCGCTGGTCAAGGCGGACGAAAAGCAACGCTTCCTCGACCGGCTCGCCAGCCAGATCGAGATCGCGCACCGCCTCAACTGCCGCCGGCTCATCGTTTGCACCGGCAACCGGTTGGCCGGCGTGCCCGAGGAACAGCAACTGGCCAACCTCATTGACGTGATGAGCGAAGCCGCCAGGATGGCCGAAAGGGAAGCCATGCTGCTGGTCATCGAGCCGCTGAATACCCACGTGGACCACGCCGGCTACTTCCTGGAGACCTCGCGGGTCGGGTTCGAGATTGTGAGGCAGATCAATCATCCCCACGTGAAACTGCTCTACGACGTCTACCATATGCAGATCATGGAGGGCCATCTGATCTCGACCATGCGCCAGAACATTGCCCTCATCGGCCACTTCCACGCCGCCGGCAATCCCGGCCGTCACGAACTCTTCATCGGCGAGATCCACTACCCCAACGTCGTGCGGGAGATCAGGAGCCTGGGGTATGAGGGCAATTTCGGCCTCGAATATTTCCCGACCCTCGAGTCGGCCGAGTCGCTCAGGCAGGTGAAGGCGCTCCTGGACACTGCGGGCGGAGGCCGCCCCGGGACGGGGCTGTGAGCGTAACCGGCTCGTCATTCCGCTCCCTCTCCCTGCCAGGGAAAGGGCTGGGGTGAGGGTGAGTCCCAGGAGGCAAACCAATGAAACTGGCGAGACTTGAGGTCCTATCCGATGCGGAGGTCCGGCAGATTCACGAGGCCACGCTCGACGTCCTGGAGCACTGCGGCGTGCGGGTCGAGAGTCCGCGCATGCGGTCCTTCCTCCAGGACAAGGGCCTGGCGGTGGACGGCGACCGGCAGGTGGTGCGCTTCAGCCGTGCCTGTGTCGAGGAGGCCCTGGCACACGTGCCGGCGCAGTTCGAGGTCTTCGACCGCGAAGGGCAGCCCGCCTTTCTCCTGGGAGACGGGGACTCGAAAATCGCCGCCGGGCACAACGCCGTCTTCTGGGTAGACTCCCAGACCGGCCAGACGCGCTCATCCACCGTGGCCGACGTCGAACTGTTCGCCCACATCTGCGAGGCCCTCGAGACCATCCACATGATCGGCATCCCGGTCATGCCGCAGGACGTGCCCGTGCCGCGGGCGACGCTGTTGTACGGCGTCAGCGCCGTGGTGCAGAATAGCCGGAAGCCGATCTTTTTTTCCACCGACAACATGCGTGTGAATCGCGCGGTGATCGAGATGCTCCGCGCGGTCTTTCCCGGCGATCTCAAGACGCAGGTCTATGGCATCAGCCAGTTGTCGCCGACCGCTCCCTTGCGATGGGAGGTGGGCGTCCTCGAGGCGATCGCGGACACCGTCGAAACCGGGGTGCCGTTGGCGATCCTGCCGGAGCCCAACGCAGGGGTCTCGGCCCCCTACACGCTGGCGGGCCTGCTGACGGTCAACAACGCCGAGTGCATCTCCGGGCTGGCCATGATCCAGTTGCTCAAACCCGGGGCCAAGGTCATGTACGCCAACTCCTGGACGACGACCGACATGCGCTCGGGGGCCGCGCTGGTCGGGTCTACCGAAACCTCCATCTGCCGGGTGGCGGGAGCACAACTGGCCCGCTTCTACCGGGTGCCCTCGCACACCACTGCGCCCAACTCCGACAACCACGCCCACGACGAGCAGAACGCCTGGGAAAAGACCTTCAGCACGTTCTGCGCGGTGGCGGCCGGCAACGACCTGATCGTCAACTGCGGCATGTTCGCCACCGGGTTGACTTGTAGCCACGAACAACTTATCATGGATGAGGAGATCTCGGCGATGAGCAAACGCATCGCCGCCGGGATCCGGGTGAACGACGAGACGATTGCCAGCGACCTGATCAAAGAGATCGGCCCCGGCGGCAACTATCTGACGGCCGGGCACACCTTGCGCTGGTTGCGCTCGGACGAATATCTGTGGCCGCGCGTGTCGGTGCGCGGCCCGCGGGCGGCCTGGGAGGCCCAGGGCAGCAAGGACACGGTTATGCTGGCCAAAGAGAAGGTGCGGCAGTATGAACAGGACGCCGGCAGCCCGCTCGACGCTCCCCGCGCAGCCAAACTGGCCGAGATCATCGCCTCGTTCGACTAGTATTCACCGCTCCCTGACAGGGAGGGGCAGGGGGAGCAGAGTGTTCTCCCCTCCCTCGCAGGGAGGGGCAGGGGGAGGGTGGTGTCCCGTCTGGAAAGCCTGCTCGTTGACCAAACGCCCGTCGTCCGGCTGGAGAACCACTTCCTGCGGGTAGACGTGGCGCCCGGCATCGGCGGCCGCATCGTCCACGTCCAGGACAAGGGGACCGGTTACGAGTTTCTGTGGCACAACGAGCGCCTGCGGCTGGAGCGCTCCGCGCCCGGCAGCGCCTACGATCCGCACTTTTACGGTGGCGTAGACGAGGTGCTGCCCAGCGACGTGCCCGAGTTCTTCAACGGGGTGATGAATGCGGACCACGGCGAGTTGTGGACGCTGCCGCTCGACAGCCGCATGGACGGCGATGCGCTGGCCCTGGCGGGGGTCCTGCCGTCGTGCGGCCTGGCCTACGAGAGGAGGCTGTCGCTGAAGGCAGATGAGCCAGTCATCTTCCTGGACTACCGGCTGGAGAACCGGGCGGATGGGCGCCGCATCTTTCTCTGGAAGATGCACGCCGCCCTCCACATTGAGCCGGGCGACCAGATCGTCTGCCCGGCGCGTAAGGCCAGCGTGGCCGACCCACAGTGGTCGCGCTGGGGGGCTGATGAGTACATCAGGGACGTAGAACCATTTTCTTGGCCTTGCGTGGGCCTGGGTGGGCTGTCACAGACCCCCCACTGCGTGGGGGGCTTGCCGGAGGGGACTGTGGGCAGGCCGCGTGGGCAAGCGGTCACAGACCCCCCACTGGCGTGGGGGGCTTGCCGGCCGGTGCCTGCGTCGCCCTGGTCGTCATCTGCTTCGGTCACAGACCCCCCACTGGCGTGGGGGGCTTGCCGGCGGGCCGATCTCATCCCGCCGCCCGACGGGACGACGGACTTTATTTTCCTGTACGACCTGCAGGATGGGACGATGGGCTGGAGGAGCCATTCCCGTGGGCTGGAGTTCACGGTCCACTTTGACCGGCGTGTGTTTCCTTACGCCTGCTACTTTGCTTCGTACGGCGGCCTCGACGGCCACTATACGGCCATCCTGGAGCCGTGCACAGCCATGCCCGTTTCGGTCAACGAGGCCGCCCGGCTGGGGCAGTGCTCGTCCCTGGAACCGGGGGAGCAAATCGTGACCCGCGTCACCATCTATGCCGGCCCCGTGCGAGTGTGAGGCGCGCACCACGTCGCAACACGCAACACGGAACACGCACCACGCAACGCGGAATAGGAGCCTTTTATCTTGCTCGACTTTGACCTACCCACCGCCGAGATCGAAAAGAGGAAGCAACTCATCCGGGACGTGTGGGAGTACAAGAAGGTAGACCACATCCCGGTGATGCTGACGGTGAACTCGAACCCGTACGGCTACACCGTGCACGACGAACTGTTCTCCAAGGAAAAACAGTTGCAGTTGCGGTTGGCCACCATCAAGAGGACGCTAGAACTCGTTCCGGATGACTATATCCCGTCCATGTGGGCCAACGTGGGCTGCGTGGCCATCGAAAACGCGCTGGGCCTGGAGCTGTATTACGGGGAGTCCACGGACCAGACGCCCTACGTGCGGGGGCGGGTGTTGGAGCGCATCGAAGACATTTACACGCTCAAGCCCGTTGACCCGTACCGGGATGGCTTGTTGCCCGAGTTCCTCGACAGGGTCCGCTATTTCGTCGAACAGACCGACCATCAGATCCCGGTTACCTGCCTGGACATGAACGGGCCGATGGCCATCGCGATGGACATCGTCGGCAGCGAACCCCTGCTGGCTGGGATGTATACCCACCTGGACGAGGTCAAGGTTCTCCTGGACTTTGCCATGGACAACATCCTGGCGGTGACCGAGGCCTGCCTCGAGGCGGCGGGGGGACTGGAGTACGTCACCAGTACCGACTTTGTGTGGGAGTGGTTCCCGGAGGGCAAGAAGGGGCACGTCAGCGACGATCTGTGCGCCATGTACAAGCCCGAGTTCTTCAAAGAGTTCAGCATCCCGGCCAACAACCGGGTGTTCGACAAGTATGGCCCTGGCACCCTGCACAACTGCGGCCCCAACCCCTGCGTGGATGCCTATCTGGAGCATACCCCCCGCATCAGCGGGGTTGACCTGGATTTCAAGTGTTCCAGGAAGGACCTGCCCAGGTTCAGGGAGCCGTTCAGAGGGAGGGGCATCATCTATCTGTTTCTCGAGTACGTTTCCTACGATCAGGTCATCGCCGACTACGGGTACATCGTCGAAGCGCTGGCCCCCGACGTGATCGCCATCCCCTCGATCTCGATCCCGGAAGAACGGGTGAACGCGGGCGAATGTGACGTCGAGCGGCTCTACGAGAGGCTGCTCAAGATGTCCACGGACTATGCCCACAGGATGTGGGGATGAGATTCTTCGCTTCGCTCAGAATGACAGAGTTTGCGTGGTTCCACCGCCGCCATGGTGGCGACGGTTCATTCACACTCAACTAAGGAGGCAGAATATGAGAGGTTCAAGAAATCGTATCGGACTTGCCGGTCTGAGACTGCTGGCCGTTGGTCTGGTCGCGGCCATGGCAGGCTCAATCCTGGCCGGTTGTGCCCAGCCCGCCGCGCCGACGGCCGCGCCGACCGAGGCCGCCGGGCCTGTCAAGTTGGTGGTGTGGTGGTGGGGTGAGCAGGAGGCTCCCGGCGCCCAAACGTGGCTGGACGAGACGATCTCCATGTACACCCAGCAGCACCCCAACGTCACCATCGAGGCCGTGCTGCAATCTACCGACACGCTGATCCCGGCCTTCCAGTCGGCCGCGGCGGCCAAAGAAGGCCCGGACATCGAGTACTTTTGGGGCGGTGTGTGGACCCTGGAGAACGCCTGGACCAGCGCCATCGTCCCGCTGGACGACCTGATCCCGGACGACGAATGGTCGCATTACATCAACAACTTTGAGCGCACCTACGACGGCAAGCGCTGGGGCGTGCCGTGGTACCTGTCGGGCAACCCCTTCGTCTTCAACCCTGAACTGTTCACCCAGGCCGGGCTGGACCCCCAGAATCCGCCCAAGATGTGGGACGACCTGCTCGACGCCTGCGGCAAACTCAGGGCCATCAACGTCACCCCGATCGCGGGCGGTCTGAAGGATGGCTGGTTCGGCGGCTGGCTCTTCTCGATCCTGGGGCGGCAGCCACTCGACAGCGAAAAGGACTTTATGAACGCCGCGGTCGGCCAGTCCAGGTTCACTGACCCCAAGTTTGCCGAGTGGTGGTCGCGGCTGAAGGAACTCAAGGACGCCGGCTGCTGGAACGAGGACATCAACTCGTTGGACTACCAGCAGGGCCAGGACCTGTTCGTGCAGGGCAAGGCGGCCATGATCTTTGGCAACGACACCTTCCTGGCCGGCTGGGCGCAGACGATGACGTGGGACAAGATCGGCGTGATGATGGTGCCCAAGTACGGCAGTGGCAAGCTGGCCGACACCTACGTCGTCACCGCTCAGGGATGGGGCATCACCTCCTGGTCCAAGCACCCGCAGGAGGCGGCCAACTTCCTGGTGTTTATGCACACGCCGGAGCGCGTCAATGCCTGGTTCAAGTACACCGGCGTGCTGCCGGCGGACGACCGGCTCGACACCAGCCTGATCACGCAGCCGCAACTCAAGCAGATCTATGAATGGGACACCACCGTCTCTGGCCCTAACCTGGAGAACTTTATCCCCAGCATGCTGGACGAGCAGGCCAACTTTGCCGGGACGCAGTTGCTCTTCTCCGGCGACAAGTCGCCCGAGGAACTGGCCCAGATGGCCGAAGAGGTCATCGCCAAGTGGCGCGAGCAAAGCCCGGACGCCGTGAAGAATTTCGAGGCCTGGCTCAAGTAACCTGCCCGGCCACCCTTGCGAAGGTTGCGCATGCCAACCTTCGCAAGGGTCTCAGAATGACAACATGAGCCACCGCAAATACGAACCCTGGCTGTATCTGACCCCCACCTTCGTCGTGTTGGGGCTGGTGTTCGGCTATCCGATAGTCCGCCTGCTCATCCTTAGCCTGCTGCGCAGGGCCGGCGGAACCGACTCCTTTGCCGGGTTGGCGAACTACCGGGCGCTATTCCGAGACGACGTCTTCGTACAGGCAGTCCGCAACAATCTGACCCTGCTGGTGTGCGTCCCGATCATGGTGGTCGTGGCGCTGGTGCTGGCCATCTTTCTGTTCGAGCGCATCCGTGGCTGGCAACTGTATCGGACCACGCTCTTTCTGCCCTATCTTTTGCCGATCACGGTCGTCGGCCTGATTTTTTCCTACATCTTCCAACTGAGTGGGGTCTTGAATGACCTGCTGAAACTGGTCGGCCTGGGATGGTTGGCGTTGGACTGGCTGGGCAGCACCCGCCTGGCCCTGCCCACCGTCATGTTCGTCATCGTCTGGAAAGAGGTGGGTTTTGGCGTCGTGCTCTTTCTGGCCCGGCTGATGTCGGTAGAGGAAGAGTTGTTCGACGCCGCCAAGATTGACGGGGCTAACTGGTGGCGGCTGCAGTGGCACATCACCGTGCCGCAACTGGCCACCGTCATCGAGTTCTTTGCCGTCGTGTCTGTCATCACCATGCTCTCGTGGGTCTTTAACTACGTCTACGTGATGACGTCCGGCGGGCCGGGCAAGGCCACCATGGTCACCGAACTGTACGTCTACCTGATGGGCTTCCGGTACAACCAGATGAACCTGGCAGCGGCCGTCTCGGTCTTGTTGCTGCTGGTGACCGGCATCTTTATCTTCCTGGAATTGCGCCTGCGGGAGCGCGCCGGTGTGATGGAGGCGCTGTGATGGACGGGCCGAAGCGGTTGTGGCACTGGGCGGGGGCCGGCATACGCCAGTTGACGGTGGCTGCCGCCACCCTGCTGTCCCTCTTTCCGGTCTACTTTATGGTGGTCTCGGCCTTCAAGACCAAAGGGGAGTACCTGGCCAGCAAGTGGGATCTGCCGCATTCCTTCTTCCTGCACAACTTTGTCACCGCCTTTGCCGGAGAAAAGTTCTTCATCCGCTTTGCCAACAGCACCATCCTCACCGTGGGTGCAGTGGCCGTGTCGTTGGTCATCGCCTGCCTGGCCGCCTACGCCTTCGCCCGCATGGACTTTCCGGGCAAGCGCACCCTGTTCAACCTGATCCTCTCGCTGATGGTGGTGCCGCCGGTGGTCATGGTCGTGCCGCTGTTCGTCTCCATGGTCCGCTGGGGGCTGGTGAACACGTATCCGGGGACGATCCTGATCTACGTCGGCTTGCTCCTGCCTTTTTCGATCTACCTGATGACCAACTTTTTCCAGACCATCCCAAAGGAGATCGTGGAGGCGGCCCGCATGGACGGCTGCTCGAACCAGGGGGTGTTCTGGAAGATCATGATGCCGCTCTCGGCCCCGGCGCTGATCACCCTGGTGGTGGTCAACGCCCTGTGGGTGTGGAACGAACTGCTGATCGCGCTGGTGTTCATGCAGAAAGACGAACTGAAGACGCTCATGGTGGGCATCGCCGCGTTGCGCTCGCGCAATTACGTAGACATCCCGGCGACGATGGCCGGGCTATTGATCGCGACGATCCCCATCGTGGTGCTGTACCTGTTCGGACAAAAGTACTTTATCCGGGGCCTCGTCAGTGGGGCGGTGAAGTGAGACGCCCCGGGACGGGGCTGCGAGCGGGTGGGGGCCTCGTCAGTGGGGCGGTGAAGTGAGATACACCCTCCTGCAGGTGCGGATGAGTACATCCGGGGTAAAACCTGCGGGAGGATTAGTACTGGGAGGTGGAATATGCCATTCCGATCTTTGAAAGGCCGTTGGCTCAAATTCCTGAGCGATGACCAGATCCACGACGTGCACCAGGCGGTGCTGGAGGTGCTGTGGGAAGTGGGTGTGCGGGTCGAGTGGCGGCCTGCCCTGGAGGTTTACGCCGACGCGGGCTGCCGCGTGAATTTTGACACGCGCATCGTGCAGATTCCGGAGCACGTGCTGAACCGCGCCCTGCAAGCAGCCCCCAGCACCTTCACGCTCTACGGCAAGCGGCCCGAACACGACGTGCGCGTCACGCTCGACGACGTCTACACCCTGGCCGGCTCGTCGGCGCTCTACGTGCTCGACCTGGATGGCCAGCGCCGTTCGGCCACCTTGCAGGACCTGACCGATTTCACCCGCCTGATTGACGCCCTCGACCAGGCCCACGTGATGCACGCCATGGTCATCCCTCAGGACATACCCCAGGTCGGCTTCGACCGCATCCTGTTCTCCACCATCATGCCGAACACGACCAGGCACTACTATTCCCAGGGGCAGGGCGGACAAAGCGTAGAAGACCAGGTGCAGATGGCGGCCATCATCCAGGGCAGCACCGACGAGGTGAGACGCCGGCCGCAGTTCAGTTTCGTGGTCTGCTTTATCTGCCCCCTGGTCCACCCGCCGGAGCGGCTGCAAGAGATGATCGAGTGCGCCCGTTTCGGTATCCCAGTCTGGCTGGAGCCGACCAACATGATGGGGGCGACGGGACCCATGTCCATCGCCGGCGCGCTGGTGGAGCACACGGCCAACTCGCTGGCGGGGCTGGTGCTCATGCAACTGCTGAATCCGGGGCACCCCTGCATCTTTTCGATCGCCTCCGGCAGTTTCAACATGCAGGCGGGCACCTACGTCGGCGCTTCGCCGGAGGCGGTCTTGCTCCACTGCGCCACGGCCCAGGTGGCTCACTTTTACGGCCTTCCATTCCAGGGCGGCTCGAGCATTGATAGCTGCGTCCCCGATGCGCAGGCCGGCTACGAGCGCATGTTGCAGGCGGTGCCGATGAGCCTGGCTGGCGTGAACTTTATCCACCTGGCCTTCGGCATGATGCACCAGATGCTCACCGCTTCCTACGAGCAGGCAGTGATTGACAACGAGATCTTTACCGCCGCCTTCCGCCTGGCGGAGGGCATCGAGGTGACACCGGAGACGATGGCGCTGGACCAACTCAGGGAAGTCGGCCCGGGCGGCCACTTTATCGGCCACGACTATACGCTGCGCAACTTTCGCCGGCTGCAATGGCACCCCCGCTTGACCACCCGCGTGGATTGGGGCAAGTGGCAGGAGGCCTTTGGCGGCCTTGATATGCGCCAGCGGGCCAACGCCGCCGCCCGCCAGATCCTGGCCGAGCATCACCCCCGCCCGCTCAGCGATGAACAGGTAGCCGAATTGGAGAAGATGGCTCTGGCTTTCCAGGCGCGAGCAATCGAGGAGGAGGCAGGGAGGTAGTATGGCCACAGTACGGGCAGGAAACAGGGTGGACGTAGCGCCGTTCGCCGCCCGGCGGGCGTGGACCACGCCCCACGATTACGAAGTCTGGTGGGAAGACCCGCGCGACGTCTACCGGGTCGTGGTTCGGTTTGCCCCTGGCGTCGTTCCAGGCCCGCAGGAGGTCGGCGCGGGTGAGGCCCGACGGGTACGTCGGGACACCCGCCTGGAATACTGGCAGCAGTCCTGGCCCAAGGTCCGGGTGCCCAAGGGGGCCGACGTCGGCTCCGGCCGTCAAGGCTGGCTGGCGATTGACGACTGGACCAACGGCCGCTGGCAGCAGGCGGATTGTGAGGTCGAGCGGGAGGGGCACGGGTGGTCCTACACGTTCCGCCCACTCAACCTCCAGGAATTCCCGGACGAGCAAGGCTTTCCGGCCACGTTCCGGCGCACCCTCGGGCTACGGCTTCACGTTGAGCAGCCCGGAGTGCATATCGAGGCGCTGCAGGCGTACACCGACTCAGAGTGGCGCGAGGCGCAAGTCGTCGTCGAGTGGAAATCGCTCACCGGCGAGCCGGTGACCTGGGACGGCCACCTGAAAGTCTTTAACGGCGAACCGTTGGCCGTCAAGCCACTGACTCCCGGCGTCGAGGTGCTGGATGTGGCGGCCTGGCGGTCGGCCGTCGAGAAGATGGCGACGGGTGGCATCGTGGCGACCATCCGCTACGCGGCCAACGAGGACGCCAACTCGTATGACCGCTCGATCGTCACCGTCCGTTCGCAGGCGCACAGTTTCTCGTTCGCTATGGACGAGGCATTGGCCGGCGAGCCGATCTACGTGCGCGACCTGGGCGTCGTCGTCAGCCAGGCCGGTGCCGGGGTGCGCCTGGCGGACCTGGAAGCAGCCTGGGAGAAGAATCACCAGAAGACCCTCTACCAGCGCGTGGGCGAGTTGCCCGAGCAGACGTGGGAGCGGGCCTGGGCCGACATGCCGCGCAAGCGGCAGTTCTACTTTGTGCTGGGCTGCGAAGGCAGCCGACAAAAGTTCGGGGTGGACCCCAGCGGCGACGTATTCCTGCGCGAGAACTATATCCGGCGCGTGCCGGGCAAGGACACTCCGCGCCTGGGCTGGGAAGGGGGCGAACTGCGCTATCGCTTTGGTTTCCCGGCGGTGCCACCGGGGGATCGCTCGCTCCTGGACGGCTACCTGCCGGTCATCCGGGCCGCCTGGGTGGATGGCGACCTGTGCTACGAGCAGGAAGCGTACGCCACCTGGCTTACTTCCGCTCCCTCTCCCTCCCAGGGAGAGGGCAGGGGTGAGGGTGGGGGTGAGGGTGCACCCTCTCCCTCCCAGGGAGAGGGTAGGGGTGAGGGTAGGGGTGAGGGTGGGGGTGAGGGTGGCGATACGCTGGCGGAGCGGATGGCTGGCGACGATCCTGTGGTAGCGATGATTCAGGTGCGTATCGCCAACCTGGGGGATGAGCCCAAGACCGCGCACCTCTACCTGACGTCGGTCATAGACCAGGGGACTGCCGAACAGTTGGCGGAGCAGGGAGGGCGTGTCTTGGCCGGCGACAGGCTGCGCTACCTGTTGGACGTCAACGGTGCGGGTGCGCTGCGTGCGCAGGATGGCGGCCTGGCGTATCAAGTCACCCTGCCGGCAAAGGCCAGCCACACCCTGTGGATCAAGATTCCGTTCATTGCCCTGACTCAGCCGGATGAGATCGCGCGCCTGCGCGCGTTGCCCTACGCAGCAGAAAAGGAGCGCGTGGCAGAGTTTTGGCGGCGGCGCATCGCCCAGGGGGCACAGATCGAGACGCCCAACGAGACGCTCAACAACTTTTATCGCACGCACCTGATGCACATGCTGGTGATCAACGACCGGGAGCCGGGCGCCGATCGCAACGTGGCCCGCTGTGGCGGCTTCCATTACGGCTCGTTTCCCGACGAAGGGTGCATGGTGATCAGTGACCTGGACCGGCGCGGCTACACCCAGGAGGCGGAGCGCTGTCTACAACTGTACGTAGATTACCAGGGCACCGTGCCGCTGCCGGGCAACTATCAAAGCGCCGACGGCGTGTTCTACGGGTCGGGCGGCTACGAGGAGGCGGGGTACAACCGCAACCAGGGCTGGGTGCTGTGGTGCCTGGCCGAGCACTACCGCTACACGCGCGACCGGGCCTGGCTGGAGCGGGTGGCTCCGGCGCTGGTCAAGGGCTGCGATTGGATCGTCCGCGAGCGACAGGGGACCATGGGAAACCACGTTCTGCCGCTTCGCTTACCGAAAAGGGATGTTTCTTACGGTTTTCTGCCGAGCGGTTCGCTGGAGGATGTGACCGACTACTGGACCTGGCTTTCGACCAACGCCTACGCCTACCTGGGCTTCCGTTCGGCGGCCGAGGTGCTGGCCGAAATCGGGCACCCCGCAGCGGCTCGCCTGCAGCGGGAAGCGCAAGCGTATGGCCAGGACTTAAGGGCCGGTTTCTTCGAGGCGTGTGTGCGTTCGCCGGTGGTGCGGCTGCGCGACGGCACGTGGGTGCCACACTTCCCGCCACGCCAGGAGCGACGAGGGCGCGACTTTGGCTGGCTGCGCGAGGTGCTGGAAGGGGCCGCTCACCTCATCTACTGTGGCATCGTCGCCCCCGATGAGCCAGCGGCGCGTTGGATCATCGAGGACTACGAGGACAACCTCTTCCTCTCGGAGCGGTACGGTTACCCCGCTCCTGACTTCGAGCGGCAGTGGTTCAGTTGGGGCGGCTTTTCCATGCAGCCCAATCTGCTCCTCTTCCCCCCGCTATACCTGTGGCGCGACGAGCCGGAACACTTCCTGCGGGCTTACTTGAACCCCTTCGCCGCGGCCTTTTATCCCGACACGCTGATGTTGACCGAGCACCCCCTGCCCACCCTGGCCGACTGGCTGGGCGATCACTTCAAATCGTCGGACGAGGCCAACTCTACCTGTTGGCTGCGGCTGATGTTCCTGGCCGAGCGCGGCGACGAGTTGTTCGTCGGGCAGGCCCTCCCCCGCGCCTGGTTTGAGGAAGGCAAGCGCATGCGAGTGCAGCGGGCGCTCACGCATTTCGGCGAGACGAGTCTGGAGATCGTCTCGCAGGTGGCGACGGGCCACATCGTGGTCAATCTCGACCCGCCACGCCGCAACCCGCCACGGCGCATCCGGCTGCGGGTGCGCCACCCGCAGCGTAAGCCGATCCAGGCGGTGTGGGTGAACGGGCAGCCCCAATCAAGGTTCGACGTCGAGCGAGAGGTGATTGATCTCGAGGGTTGGACTGAACCCGTGCAGGTGCGGGTCAAGTACTGATGATGGGGTATGAACCTGTCTTGTGCCAGTACTACCACGACCCCTTGACGGACGAGATCGAACTGATGACCACGGCGGATCTCATCGAGGCGACCCGCTGTGTGGAGAGTATGCGCGACGTGGGGCTGTGTGACGCTCCACCTGATAGGTGGGGGTAAGCCTGTGCACGTCAGCATCGGCATGTTTCCCTTTGACCTGCGCACGTTCAGCGCCGTCGGCGGGATGCCCGAGTGCGCGTGGATGTGCTGGGCGAGCGCCCAGATCACCCGTTACTATGAGCCATCTGCTGGCTACTCTATGATGTTGAGCACGCAGGCCAAGCGGCCCGGCCCTCAGGCGGGCCTGGAGAAAGGCCTGGCCGGCGCCTTTGGCGTGATGACAGGCTGCCCTCCCCATGTTCCTTTAGAAAGGAGTCGCAACGATGCCCGGTCCGGGAATGGAATTGATCGGTGAAGAGGAAAAGAAAGCGTTGTTGGAAGTGATCGAGGCCGGTTACCTGTTCCGCTACGGCAGTGCGGACAACCCGGCCTTCAAGGCCAGGGTCTACCAGTTGGAGCAGGAGGTGGCCGCGTTCGCCGGCGTGCGCTACGGGGTCGCCGTCAACTCCGGCACCACCGCCCTGCTGGTGGCGCTGAGCGGCCTGGGCGTCGGACCGGGCGACGAGGTCATCGTGCCCGGCTACACCTTCATCGCCAGCATGTCGTCCATCATCTATGCCCGCGCCATTCCCATCCTGGCCGAGGTGGACCGCTCGCTCAACCTGGACCCCCTCGACGTGCGCCGCAAGATCACGCCGCGCACCAAGGCGATCATGGTCGTGCACATGCTCGGTAACCCGGCCCGCCTGGACGAACTGAAGGCCATCGCCGACGAGCACAGACTGCTCCTCGTCGAGGACTGCGCGCAGGCGTTCGGTGCCAGTTACAAGGGGCGGCGACTGGGCTCCATTGGGCACGCCGGCACCTACTCCTTCAACGTCTATAAAACGATCACCGCTGGCGACGGTGGCATGGTCGTCACCGACGACGAGACGGCCTATCGCCGCTTCTTCGGCTTCCACGACCAGGGGCACACCCCCCTGCGCACGGGAGTCGAGATCGGGCGACGGCCCTTCGTCGGGCTGGACTTTCGCATGACGGAACTGGCGGCGGCGGTGCTGCTGGCCCAACTGCGCAAGGCCGGCGACATCCTGGCCCGCCTGCGGGTCAACAAGCGGCGCTTCAAGGAGGCCATCGCCGACCTCCCCGGCCTCGAGTTCCGTGAGATTCCCGATCCCGACGGCGAGTGCGCGACGCTGCTCACCGTGTTCCTCCCCAGTGAGGAGATCGCCCGCCGGGTCGCCCAGGACCTGGGCACCAAGGTGGTGGCCGATTCCGGCTGGCACGTCTACGCGAACATGGAGCAGATCCTGGAAAAGCGCACCATCACGCCGGAGGGCTGTCCCTTCACCTGTCCCTACTACAAGGGAGGCGAGGTCAAGTACTGGAAGGGGATGCTGCCGCAGACCGACGCGCTCCTGGCACGCGCGATGAATATCAGCATCGGCGTAACGGACCCCGGCCTGGGCTCCGCCTTCGGCGTGGCGATGCGCGATGGCTTCGACGCGGTGGACGCCCGGGCGGCCCAGTTCCGCCAGGTGGCGCTCAAATACCTATCGTGAAACGTGAAACGTGAAACGTGAAACGTGAAACGTGAAACGTGAAACGTGAAACGTGAAGCGTGTTGCGTGTTCCGTGTTCCGTCTTCACGCACCACGCACCACGGAACACGCATTACGGATTACGCATTACGGATTACGTTTGGAGGTACCATGGCCGATCGTATCCATCTGGGCCTGGCGGTCGTGGCCAGTCCCCTGGAGGTGGGGGCGGACGAGGCACCCGCTCTCCTGGAGCGTCTGCAAGAAGCGTTCGTCAGGACCAGTTTCGCCGGACGGCTGACGTTTAGCATGGTCTGGGAGCCGGTGACCACCCCTGCGGCCGCCGTCGAGGCAGGCCGCCGGTTCCACGACTGGCGCGTGGACGCCCTGTGCGTGGTGGCCGCCTCCTGGTTCGAGGATTACCTGGTGCTCGACCTGCTGGAGGAATGCGACGTGCCGGTGGTCCTGTGGGCCAGGCCGGGGATGGAGACCGGCTCCCTGTGCGGCGTGCAGCAACTGTGCTTCATGCTCAAGCAACTGGCCCATCCCTATTGCTTCCTGTTCGACCAGGTGGACGCCCAGGCCGCCCTGCACCGGGCGTGGCACTTTACGGCGGCCGCCGCGCTGCGCCGCCGGCTGCGGCGCGCCCGCATCGGCTACCTGGGCCACCGCGTGGAGGGCATGACGGAGACGACCGCGCACGAACTGGCGCTGAAGAAAGTGCTGGGTCCGCGCGTGGTGGGCATTGACAGCCAGGTCTTCCTGGAGCGCGCCGCCCGCGTGCCTGCCGGTTCGGTCGCGGCTCGTTGGGAACAACTCAAGGGCCAGGTGGGCCGCGTGACGGCGACCGACGAGGCGGGACTCGAATCGCTGCAGGTCTACGCGGCGATGAAGGAAGTGGTCGAGGAGGCGGGGCTGGCGGCCGTGGCCGTAGGATGTTACCCGCACCTCATGGGCAAGGTGTGCCTGGCGGCCTCGCTCCTGGGCGAGCAAGGGGTGCCGGTGGCCTGCGAGGGAGACGTCAACGGCGCCCTGGGGATGCTGATGCTGACCGAGTTGACGGGCCAGCCCGTGCACAACACCGACCTGCTGGACCCCATCCCAGATGAGAACGCCATCGTCTTCTCCCACTGCGGCTCCGGCAGCTTCAGTCTGGCGGGCGGGCGCACCGCCGTGAACAGGCGGTGCTGGGAGGCTGCCGTGAACGGGCGGCGCTGGGAGGCTGTGACGCTCGGGCCGGTGCGGCTGATGGAGCGCGGGCTATGCTGCCTGTTCCTGCCCCGGCTGGGGCCGGTGACGCTGGTCAACGTCGTCCCCACCATGGATACCTATCGCCTGGGCGTGCTGTACGGCGAAGCGGTCGAGACCGGCATGGTCTTCCCCGGCAACCCGTTGCGGGTGCGCTTCGCCTCCGGCCGACCTGGCCGCGACTATCGCGACGTTCTGGCCTGGATTGTGGAGCAAGGGCTGGGCCACCACTGGATGGCGGCCTACGGCGACCTGAGGCAGCCCCTGGCCGACCTGGCCGGCATGACAGGCTGCGAGTGCATCGTTCAGGAGTAAGTCTGCAATCCGCATTCCGCAATCCGCATTCCGCATTCCGTTTGAAGGAGAATAATCCGATGATAACCGTGGGCATTATTGGTATGGGGCGCAGTGGGTGGGAACTGCACGCCACTCACCTGCAAACAATCCCGGGCTACCGCGTCGTGGCGGTGTGCGACCAGAGCGAAACCCGCCTGGCGCAGGCGGCCGAGACGTTCCACGCGCGGCCGTACGGCGACGCCCTGAAACTGATCGCCGACCCCGAGGTGCAGTTGGTGGTGGTGGCCGTGCCCGGCCAACTGCACAAGCCGCTGACCATCGCCGCGCTGGAAGCGGGCAAGCACGTCGTGGTCGAGAAGCCGATGTCGGCCACGCTGGCCGACGCGGAGGAGATGCGCGCGGCGGCCGAGCGCAGCGGGCGCGTCCTGACCGTCTTTCACAACCGCCGTTGGGACCGCGACTACCTCATGGTCAAGGCCCTGGTGCAGGGTGGGGTGCTGGGGGAGTTGCTGACGCTGGACTCGC
>Ga0315274_10003857_pt1 | contig 22231 bp, 19 predicted proteins | sample YL17G02_20_MG_FD_203700 | JGI IMG/M metagenome (GOLD analysis project Ga0315274, IMG submission 203700) | Sediment microbial communities from Yellowstone Lake, YNP, Wyoming, USA - YL17G02_20 | ecosystem: Environmental > Aquatic > Freshwater > Lake > Sediment | place: USA: Wyoming | collected...
TTCCCGCCATCTATCACCTGCAGCGCATGGGGGATGTGGGGAGGATCGACGTGTGCGCGCTGGACTCCCCGCCGCTGAAAGGTCTCGCGGAAAGTCCCCTCATGGCGGAAGCGTTCCCCGGACAACATTTCACCCCCCACCCCGGTCTCGCGGAGCCGCCCGACAGGAAGCATCCCGCGCTCTATCGGGAGGTGCTGGCGGGAATGAAGAAGCGCCAGGCGGTGATGGTGGCAATGCCCGACCACCTGCACTACGAGGTCGTGATGTCCGCTCTTGCCGCGGAGCAGAACGTGCTCTGTGTAAAACCACTGGTGCTCAGCTACACGCAATCCGAAGAGATCAGGAAGGCTGCCTGTGAGAAGGGCTTGTTCGTCGGCGTGGAGTACCACAAGAGGTTCGACCGCCGCGCCCTCATGGCCCGGCGGCAGTACGCCAGGGGGGATTTCGGCGTCTTTGCCATGGGGGAGGCGAAGATGATCGAGCCATACTACTACCGGCGCTCCAATTTCCAGAATTGGTTCACCACGGACAAGTCCGACCCCTTCACCTACGTCGGCTGCCACTACGTCGATCTGGTCTGGTTCATCACAGGCCTGAAGCCCGTGGAGCTCAGCGTGAGCGGAGTGAAGGGGAGGTTCCCGAACGGCAACGAGGGCTACATGTGGGCCAACGGCAGGGTGCGTTACGAGAACGGGGCGATCCTCTCCGTAACCAACGGCCTGGGCTACCCTGACGCGGGAGCGGGGAGCAATGTGCAGAGCCTTGTCATGTACTGCGAGGGAGAGGGGAAGACGGGACTCATTGAGCACGATGACCAGTTCCGCGGGGTCACCCACTGCTACCTGGACGGGATAGGGCTCGCAGGATCGTACTACAACAACATCCACCCGGACTTCTGCCGGCTGGTCCCATGGGAAGACAAGGGGCTCAAGCCGGTGGGCTACGGCTTCGATTCCATCGCGGCCAGCCTCGGGGTGATGTCGCGGATGGCCGGCGAGGAAGACCTGGGGCGGCGTCGCCAGATCATCAGCGAGGTGGATTCGGCGGGGATCATTGCCACGCCCGCCAACAGCTTCGTGAACGAGCTGGTGACCGAAGCGGCGCGGATGTCCATCGCACGTGACGGGGAGCCCGTGCGGATCCTCTATGGGGACCACCCGCATGCGGAACTGCGCTCCCGCTCTTCACGCAAGGAATAGACCATGGCGAAGTACAGTCTCGAACCTGTCGATGTGCCGCGGGTACGCACCCGCTACCGGACGATTCGGACCAGGCTCCCGGTTCCGCAGTCCCTCCCGATCTTCAAGGCCCTCGAGGAGTCGGAGTCCACCACCATGATGGGCCAGCCGCCGGTGGTCTGGCACCGGGCGGAGGGCTTCCAGGTCCATGACCGCTGGGGGAACCGCTGGATCGACTGGTCTTCCGGGGTCATCATCTCCAACGCCGGCCACGGCAGGAAGGAGATCCGCCGCGCGCTGCGCGAGGTGGTGGACCAGGGCCTCCTCATGACCTACTGCTTCGTGCACGAGCAGAGGGCCGAGCTCACACGCCTGCTCGTTTCCCTTTCCCCCGACCCCGCAGGCTACCGGGTCTTTCTCCTGTCCACGGGGAGCGAGGCGGTGGAGAACGCGATCAAGCTGGCCCGCACATGGGCGCTGGACAGGCACGGGCCCGAGAAGTGCGTCATCGTCTCATTCGAAAACGCGTTCCACGGCCGCACCTTGGGCGCACAACTCGCCGGAGGCATGCAGAATCAGAAAAGGTGGATCATCGGGGAGGGGAGCACCTTCGTGCAGGTGCCGTTCCCCGATGGCTATTACTGCCAGGACACATCCTTCGACCTTTTCCTCAAGACCCTGGCGGAAAAAAACATCCGGCCCGGACAAATCGCCGGGATGATCACGGAGAGCTTCCAGGGGGCGGGTGTGAACTTCTTTCCCCTGGAATACGCCCGAAGGCTGGATGAGTTCTGCAAGGAGAACGACATCATCACCATCTATGACGAGGTGCAGGCCGGATTCGGCCGCTCGGGGAAGATGTTCTCCTACGAGCACTACGGGGTGAAGCCTGACCTCATCACGTGCGGCAAGGGCATCACCTCCTCTCTTCCGCTCTCCGCGGTGATCGGGCGCAAGGACCTCATGTCCCAGTACGCGCCGGGATCCGCCACCTCCACGCACTCCGCGAGCCCGCTGCCCGTTGCTGCTGCCCTGGCCAGCATCAAGCTCATCCAAAAGGAGAACCTCGTCGAAAACTCGAGGGTGCGGGGAGAGTTCCTGGAGCGGGAGCTCCTGCGCATCCAGGAGAAGTTCCCTTCGGTCATCGGCTGCGTGCATGTCAAGGGACTGGTGGGGGGGATCATGATCGCGAAGAAGGGGATCCGCGAACCAGATCCGGAGACTGCCATGCGGGTCACCGTGGCCTGTTTCCACAAGGGGCTTCTGATGCTAGCCCCAGTGGGGACCTACGGCGAGTGCCACAAGGTCGCGCCGCCCCTCATGATCACCGAGGATGCCTTGCGGGAGTCCATCGAGGTGTACGCGCAGGCCTGCCGTGAGGTGCTGGGCTGAGAGGAGGCCGCTGCGCGTGCTTAACTGATGCTCAAGGCTGTTCGACTTCGTGATGTGCGAGCCCTGCATCTGCTGACCCGGAGCCTGTGCCCCGCGCTTGCCGCGGGAAACACGAGGGTCGCGCCGCGATTGACGCGGGCGACGCTCCGGACACCGAAGCTGAGGAGGAACGGATGTCGAACCAGGATTTCAAGAGCCCGCTGCACATGATGGTGTCCACCACGCCTACGGCGTTGTGGAACGATTCGTGCTCGATCGAGGAATTGACCTATTCAATAAGCCACGGCGCCGTTGGGGCCACGGCAAACCCGGTTATTATCGGGACAGTCTTGAAGAAAGAGATGCCCCTGTGGAAGGACCGCATCCTGCAGATCATCCGCGAGAATCCAACCGGCAGCGAGGCGGCCATCGCGTGGAAGCTCATGGAGGAAATGTCGGTGAAAGCGGCGGCGTTGCTCGCGCCGGTGTTCGACCGGGAAAATGGAAGGAACGGCAGGCTCTCGATCCAGACCGATCCGCGCCTTTTTCGGAATCCAAAGGCGATTGTCGAGCAGGCGGTACATCTCTGCGGGCTGGCGCCGAACATGATCGTAAAGATTCCGGCGACAAGGGCCGGCATCGAGGCGATCGAGGAGGCGACGTACCAGGGCGTAAGCATCAACGCGACGGTGAGCTTTACCGTGCCGCAAGCGGTCACGGTTGCCGAAGCCGTCGAGTGCGGCTTGAAGCGCCGGGAAAAGGAAGGCAAGGACATCACCCGCATGGGTCCCGTGTGCACCCTCATGGTAGGCAGGCTTGACGATTGGCTGCGGGTCGTCGCGGAGAAGGAGGGCATCATCGTGGACCCCGGGTGCTTCGACTGGGCGGGGGTGGCCGTGATGAAAAGAGCGTACGCAATCTACCGGGAGAAGGGCTACCGGCTGCGACTGCTTTCCGCGGCGTTCCGCAATCACCTGCATTGGTCAGAGTTTATCGGCGGCGACGTAGTGATCTCGCCTCCGTTCGAGTGGCAGAAGAGGTTCAATGCATCCGACATCACAGTGAAGCCGCGCATGGACATACCGGTCGACAAGAAAATCGTCGACACGCTGTACGCGAAGTTCAAAGACTTCCGCATGGCATACGATCCGGATGGAATGAAGGTCGAGGAGTTCGACGCCTATGGGGCCACGCGCCGCACGCTGCGCCAGTTCTGCAAGGCGCTGGACGACGTGGTGGCAATGGGAAGAGACTTCCTGATCCCCAACCCCGACGCCTGAGGCGCTGGGGAGCGGCCGATAGGCGGAGAGCAGCGGTTCGCACCCGGTCTCCGCACGAACACCGTCTATCGACCGCCCCGCATGCCGCCCGCGCCCGGGGCCCTCAGCGTTTCCACTTCCTGGCTTTCGCGCCGCCGGCGCCGCCGCCAAAGATGATGATCACGCCAAGGATAAAGCCGAGGTTGTACAAGGCGCCATTGTTGTGCACCTCGTACATCAGCACATCCTTGTTGAAGAGAGAGATGACAAAAGTGACGGGAGCGATGATGCCGTTCCACACGCCCCGCCAGAAGCCGGCCACAATTCCGTTCCTGTTTGCGGTGTTGGTCAGCTCGTTCGCGCCGGGCGCGCAGCCCGCAAGCAGGACAAGCGCGAGGGCAACGACGACAATGAAAGCCTTTCTCATTCTGTCTTTCCTCCTTCCGAAACGTCAAAGCTGCCGAGATCAGTTCTCTATCTGATTCCCCGGACTATAGCGCGGCATCCCCGAAGACGCAAATGACTCAGAGGAAATCGAGCGAATGGATGGGATACGCATCGTTCTCATCCAAGTGAGAGGAGCGATCACTTTTTTCCAATCACGGCCTGTTCGACTTGCAGGCGTCTCAAACGCTCGGGGTGAGGCTCGCAGCCAATGCCTGGCCCCGCAGCGGCCATGATCTCCGATGGTCCGCTCAGCTCAACGGGAGGTGCGCCCAAGTCTTCCGCGTAGAACCGGTTGGTGGGGAAGATATCGGAGGGATACTTGATGTTGGGGAGAGTCGCCAGTGCGATGTTGTGGGCCTGGCCGACAGCCGATTCCAACATGCCGCCCACCCAACACGGGATGCCGGCCTGTTGGCACAGGTCGTGGATCGCCAGTGCGTTCGTCAACCCGCCGACACGGCCCAGTTTAATGTTGATCCAACCACATGCTTTCAACTCGATCGCCTTTCGCGCGTGAGAGATCGAGACAATGCTCTCGTCGAGACACAAGGGCGTGCGAATGCTTTTTTGCAGCCGCGCATGATCGACAAGGTCGTCGTGCGCCAGGGGCTGCTCGATCATGGCGAGCCGACAATTGTCCAGCTCCTGAAACATGGGCAAGTGCTCCAAGGAGTAGGCGCTGTTGCAGTCCACATGCATGACCAGATCCGGGAAGGCATCGCGCACGGCGCGGATGATATTCAACTCCCACCCCGGTCGGAACTTGAGCTTGACGCGCGTGAAGCCTGACGCTTGCGCCGTGCGAATTTGCTCAATCAGCCCGTCAAGCGTTTCCATCACCCCAAAATCGGCGCCGACGCAGGCCGTCGGCCCGGTCCCCCCGATCACCTGCCACAATGGCCTGCCTTCCAAACGCGCCTTCAGATCCCACCAGGCCAGATCCAGACTGGCCTTGGCGAAGTAGTTGCCCTTGATGGGCGCGAGGGCGCGCTGCAAGGCCTCACCACTTTGGACATCGCGGCCTAGAAGCAAGGGAGCCAACCAGTCGCGAACCGCGAGAAACGCGGCCTGCGCCCACTCGCCGCTGTAGAGCGGCGCCCGCCAGGGGCTGGATTCGCCCCACCCGTAGGCCTTCCCGCTGAACAGGCACACGAGGACGCTCTCGATCGCTTCCTCGTCGCCGAATGCCGTCCGAAACGGGTAGACCAGCGGCATATTGACGCGGTAGACCTCAATGGTGTCGATTCGCATGGCGCTATTCCTCCTCGGTTGAGAACAGGTGCGTGAATTGTATCAGGCACCATGGACTTGGAGGATACCTATGGATAACCAGCCAGATCCTGCGCTCCCTCATCACAATCGGGCGCACTCCCCCGCAGTCATTGCACCCGGAACGGGGGACGCGCTGAAAGGTGCAAACGGAAAGGTCCGGCTCGGCATCGTCGGCTCGACACCGTCGGGCTCGGTTGAATCCGCAGAGTACGGCGCGAGCGCGTGTCCCCGGACTCTGCTTTGCCGCCATGTTCCAGCAGCGCACTCTCCCCGTGTGGAAGAAGGTGAGGGAGCTTCTCGATGCGGGTGAGCGGGGAGGATCATCCGTGCGACATAGATCGTCAGCGACTGGTTTCAGCCGCACGCGTACTTCGCCAACGGATGGCGCGGCACGTGGAAGGGGGAACTGCACAACCGAAACGGTGAGCGTGGACGAATCCAAAGCAACAATAGGTAAAGGGGGGCTTTTTAATGTTCCCATCATTCCGCTTTCGCATGGGAGCCTCAGGCCATCAGATATTTCGATTTCGTGCAGGGGTTCCCGTCTGGCATGTACAAGGTGAAGTTGCCACAAGGAGCGTTGAAAGTCACGCCTGCTTCGCAGAAGAAACGTCAATTCATCTCGTCTGCCAAATACCCGTTTTTGTCAATTATTTTCGACAGGCGAATCATTGAACCGATGATACCTCGCGCCTCCGCAAGACCCTATTCTCGATCTATGCGCCAGAACCGAACCGAGGATTACGCAGCTCCGCAGAACGCGGAATTCCAAGCGGTTCGCAAGAGATAGGAGTTTTAAGATGAGAAAAATTTCCCTCTTCGCCTCCTTGCTCGTCGTTTTTGCATTTGCGATCTCCTGCGCATCTACACCGCCGCAAAACCCACTGCCCGAGGCGGCGCAACCCGAGGCGGCGCAACCTGAGGCGGCGCAACCTGAGGCGGCGCAACCTGAGGCGGCGCAACCTGAGGCGGCGCAACCTGAGGCGGCGCAACCTGAGGCGGCGCAACCTGAAAAGCTTGCCGTTTCCGCGCCGGACGCTGAGCTTGCGCAGGCAAAGAACCTTCAGCTGAAGATCGACACCTATGGACTGGCACCCTATGACGCGGAGAACTACCAAACGGGGACCCGGGACCTGAAGGCAGGCGAGGATGCCTTCGGGACTGACAATGCCAGCTCCAAGAAGTCACTTGACTCCGCAATCAGCGCGTTCGACGCAGTGATCGCGAAGGGCGCGCCTCTCCTCGTTGCGCAGGTACAGGAGCAGAGCGAGGCTTCGAAGAAGGCGGCCGATGATCTGTTGGCGGCCGTTGCCGTCAAGGAAGACTACGCGAAGGCGGACGCGATCTATCAGGGTGCCTTGCAGGAGAAGAGCGCCGGGGACCTGGAAAGCGCGGGCAAGGATTTTTCCGAAGCGCAGAAGCTCTTTGACGCGGTCGCTGAGGCCGCCCAGAAGAAGAAGGACGTGGCCATGCAATCGTTGCAGGCCGCGCAGCAGGACCTGACCTCCTCGGAACAGAAAGCGGCGGATGCCCAGACGTTGCTCCAGGAGGAGGGTATCGCGGTGTCTGGTAGTGGTCAGTAGGGAGGGAGAAATGAGGAAATCGATACTGATGAGCATATGGACCGTCGTTTTCCTGGGCATCATCGCTCTCGTGGTCCCGGCGCAGTCTCTCCTCGACAACGAGTTCTACAAGAAAGCGAAAGACCTGCTCGCCCAGTCACAGGCCGAGCTCCAGACGGGAGACTACGATGCCGCGGCGAGTCTCGCGGCCGAGGCTAGAGACAACCTCGCGAAATCTGACGACTATGTGGCCACAATGCTCTTCATCTATCGGGCGAACGGCTGGCTTTCACAGGCCAATGACCGCGTCGCGTACGCGCAATCCATCAAGGCCGACACGAACTACAAGGACGCGTATGAGAAGGCCGTGGCGGACGTGGAAGCGGCAAGAATCGCTTTGGACGCCAAGGAATACCAGAACAGTATCGATCTCTCCAAGAGCGCCCTCGCGTTCCTCCAGAATATCGCCCCGCAGGCTGCCGTTGCGGAGGCTCCTGAGCCGGCGGCTCCTGCTCCTGAGCCGGCGGCTCCTGCTCTTGAGCCCGTTGCGCAGCCTCTCTCGCTGCCCGAATACTACACGGTGAGATTGCTCCTTCCGCTGAGGGACTGCTTTTGGCGCATCGCGGCGTATCCGTTCGTCTACAACAATCCGTGGAAATGGAGGCTTCTCTATGAGGCCAACAAGTCGGTCCTCGGGGATCCGAACAATCCCGATCTTATCGAGGTAGGCGAGCGATTCATCATCCCCAGCCTGAATGGGGAGAATCGCGAAGGAGACTACGATCCGCAGAATGAGTACCCGGCGCTGTCCTCCCGCTAAGCTCTCCTTCGTCTGTGAATGACGATTCGGCGGCCCGGGCGCCTGTCCACGCCGCCGATTAGCGTTCATTTCGTACCGCTGATGGATTATTACGAAAAGTCGTATACTCTGGATGGTGCGTTCATAAAAGAGAGGGAGTGAGGAAGTGTCCGCTCCACGCAAGAGCCTCCTCAACAAGCCGCTCGTCGGCTACCTTTCCTCAGTCGCAGCCATCACCCTGGCTCTCATCGTCCGCGAAGCGCTCGCGTTTCTCACGGGGCCAGATTTTCCAGAGTATGTTCTCTTCTACCCCACCGTGATGACAATCGCGCTGCTCCTGGGCATCTGGCCCGCGCTTATTTCGATCCTCGCGGCAACCGGATTGCTCATCCTCGCTCGCTCCATCACGTGGCTGAGATCTTACACCCCTGCCGACTCGTCGAGCTATCTCGGCCTGGGACTCTTCGTAGGGGTCTGCGTTTTTCTCAGCATCGTGGCCGAGATGTATCGACGGAACAGGGTAAAGGCGGAAGCGTACGACAGGGAACAGGTCCTGCGGCAGAGCCAGGAAGCGCTCCGCAGGCAGGCGGAGCTCCTGAGGCTGTCTTTCGACGCGATCATCGTGTGGAAGATGGGGGGAGAAATCGAGAGCTGGAACAAGGGAGCCGAGGAATTGTACGGATTCTCGGAGAGCGAGGCTCGCGGCCGCGACATCCACGGGCTTCTCAAGACGACGCTGGACAGGCCATGGCCCGAGTTCGAGCTGATGCTCCGGGAGAGCGGCCGGTGGCATGGCGAGGTCCGACACAGGGCCCGGGATGGCCGCGAGGTGGTCGTTTCATCCCGGTTGCACATCGGGGGCGAATCCGACGGCCAGGAACGGGTGCTCGAGATTGACCGGGACATCACGGAGCAGAAAAGGGTGCAGGAGGAACTGCAGAGGGCGCACGACGAGCTCGAGGAAAAAGTGCAGAGGAGGACGACGGATCTCCAGAAGGCGAACCGCACCCTCTTGATGGTGAGCGCGTGCGACCAGGCTCTCGTGCAGATCTCGGAGGAGAGAGAGCTCATCTCGGTCATCTGCCAGATCATCCAGGATGAAGGCGGCTACCCTCTCGTCTGGGTCGGACTCATGGGGGGCGAGCTCGAGGGATCGATCACCTGCGTGGCAGCCGCGGGGGATCGCGCCGGCTTCCTCGATTCAATGAGAACCACCGGAGGCACTGCCGCCGTTGCGGACTGGCCGCTGGCCCAGGCGGTCCGATCGGGAGAGCCCGTCGTAATCGATGACATTTCCGCTGACGGCACGGCCGCGCCCTGGAGAAAAGAAGCACTGAAAAAGGGGTTCCTCGGCATCGCGGCGCTCCCCCTGGTAAGCAAACGAAAGACGGTCTTCGGTGTGCTGGTCATTTACTCCGACTCCGCGGCGAGCTTCAAGGAAAGCCAGCTGACCCTGCTGAAGGAGTTGGTGGACGACCTCGCCTTCGGGGTCATGTCCCTGCGCGCGCGAGCCGAGCGCGACCAAGCCCAGCGCGATCTCGAGCTGAAGGCCGAACAGCTGCGCATCCTCACGGAAGAGATCGTACGCGCGGAACAGCACGAGCGGCAGAGGATCGCCCGGCTCCTCCATGATCAGTTTCAGCAGCTTCTTGCCGCGGCCCTCTATGGCGTCGCCGCTCTCAAGGCCGGAGCGTCGGAGGACGAGCTCAGGGATGGCACGGCAAAGCTCAATGGCCTCCTGCGGGAATGCATTGCCCTCTCACGGTCGCTCAGCTCGGAGCTCGGACATCCGGCGCTCTCCGATCCTGACCTGCGGGCAGGCCTCGAATGGCTGGCTGTATGGATGATGGAAAAGCACGGCCTGCAGGTTTTCATAAAGGCCGGGGAAGCCGTCATCGTCCAGGCGGAAGAAACCCGGACAATGCTCCTTCAGGCGATTCGAGAATTGCTTTTCAACGTGGTCAAGCACTCCGGCGTAAAGACCGCCCATGTCGACATGGGGCGGTCCGCAGAAAGCAAGGTCACCATCACGGTGACGGATGAGGGCGCGGGGTTCGATCCGCAGACGCTGTTCAAGCTGGACGGAGCGACGAGCGGCGTCGGGCTTTTCAGCATACGAGAGCGCCTCGCTCTCGCCGGCGGTGGCCTCGATATCGCGAGCGTCCCTGGCCGGGGAAGCAGGTTCACCTTCTGGGTTCCGGATATTCCCGAAGCGCAGGGAATCGAGAGCGGCGCACCTCGCGCTGCAACCATGGCGCAACCTGAGGATGCAGCGCCACAGCGGCGCCCCGCCGCCGGTACTTCCAAGTCGGACCGCAAGCTCCGCGTGTTTCTCGTAGATGATCACGCGCTCGTTCGTGAAGGGCTCGCACTCCAGATCCGTCAGCAGCCGGACATGGAGATCGTCGGCGAGGCGGCGGATGGCGAGGCAGCGGTGCGGCTCGTCGGCAGCCTGCGTCCCGATGTCGTGACCATGGACCTTAACATGCCTGGCATGGACGGAATCGAAGCGGCGCGGAGAATCCATTCAGCATTCCCTGACGTGAAGATCATCGGGCTCTCGATGTTCGAGGAACCCCGACAGGCAGCTGCGATGCGCGAAGCGGGAGCGGAAAGCTACCTCTCAAAGACCGCATCAGTTGATACGCTTCTCGCGGCCATACGGGAAAGGAAAAACACGCCGCAGCAAACGGCTTCGCGCGGCGGACGGCTCTGACGAAAGCCCCCCTCGCTATGACATGTCCGGCCGCCAGAGGCGCGTCGGCAGTGTCGAAGAAGTTCGACAAGTGATTCATACATTCGATTATACTCCCTTTTCCGCGCAGCGCGATACTCTTCTCAGGTAGGTAAAACCGGAACGCCGGCTTCGCAGGAACAGCCAGGAGAAATCGTGGAAGAGCAGATAGCGGAATGCGCCGAAAGGATCATCGCGGTTCTGTCGAGGATTCAGCATGCAAACATCTTGCAGCTTTCGAACCATCTGGCTGACAGGAGCACGCTCATCTACCAGGCGATCGGATGGCTCGCCAGGGAAGGGAGAATCCGCTACGAAAAACGCGGGAATCAGGTCTACATCCTCCTCCGTTCACGCGGCCTGCGGGGAAGGCCTGATTCCGCGGAATTGAACCCCGCGGAATAGGAACCGGTGATCGCCTCGACAATCGCTCACCCTGCCCGGCTCTTGCCCCACTTTCCAAGAGGAGAACCCTGTTCCATAATGAGAGAGAGTGAACCGCATGCTGAAGATCGCGCTGTGTGATGACCACCCGATATTCCGAGAAGGGCTGACAAAAATCCTCAAACTCCAATCCGACATCAGGGTGGAGGTGGAGGTAGGGAACGGCGCTGAGCTTCTTCAGAGGATTACCGGTACGCACTTGGACGTCATCATCCTGGACATTTCTCTCCCCGACATGAGCGGCCTCGATGTCCTGAAGACGCTGCAGGCCTCGGGCTGCACGGCAGGGGTTCTCATGCTCAGCATGCACCCTGAGGAACAATACGCAAAAAGAGTTCTCAAGGCGGGGGCTGCGGGCTACCTCCGAAAGGACAGCCCGCCGGAAGAGCTGGTGAGCGCGATCCGCAGGATCGCAAAGGGCGGAAAGTACGTCACCACGTCTCTCGCGGAACGGTTCGCTCTGGACCTAGAGGGAAAGACCCAGAAGCTTCCCCATGAGCTGCTCTCGGACAGGGAATACCAGGTGCTGTGCCTTCTCGCCTCCGGTAAGGGGATCAAGGAGATCGCGCACGAGCTTTCCCTGAGCGCCCCGACTGTGTCGACCTATCGGGCCAGGGTCCTCGAAAAGCTCGGCCTCACCTCCACCGTCGAGCTCGTTCGCTACGCACTTGCCCACGGTCTCATCGAATAGCAGGACAAGCTGCCCGACTTTTTTTCCATCGAAAGGTGAGATCATCCCATCACATGGCCAGGAGCTTTAGGCACACGGGCGTCGGAGTCGAGTTGGCCGCGAGCAGGAACCTGCCTTACGGATCGAGAGCGAAGAGGGAATCGTAGCGTCCGGTACTGCCGGAATGGACGGTCTCTGGACGCGCCGGCCGCGCAGCGGATACTGTTCCGCATGCACATCGCAGACAATGGCGACGGAACCTTCACGAATCCGGTGATGCCGAACGGTCACTGGTCAGACCCCGCGGTGATCCTGGTCGGGGACGCCTACTATTGCGTCACGTCGAGCATCGAGACGTGCCCCCTGATGCAGATCCTCGAGTCACGCGACCTGGTCAACTGGGACGTCATCGGCAGCGTCTCGCGAGGCTGGCTCGACGATCTGCCCACGATCCAGAACTGGAGCCCCAGGATCTGCCACATCGACGGCGCATTCAGAATCTATTTCCACATCACCGAGCGCGGCTTCGCCATCATGGAGTCCATCGATCCGGCAGGCCCCTACCGGAGGATCGCCGACCATCGGCTGGGCGATATGACCGGGCAGTGGGCCCCGTCCGTGTTCCAGGACGACGACGGCAGGCGGTACATGGTCTGCGCGAACTGGATACAGGAGCTGTCGGGCGACGGGCTCTCCTTCGTCGGGCGCCGGTTCCCGGTCGCGGAAGGCTTCCTCGAGAACCCGTGGCTCATCAAGCGGGGGGACCGGTACTACTGGTTCTGCTCGGAGAACGGGACCGACGCGTGGGGAATGATGCCCGACAAGTCCAAGGTTTCCGTATGGCGATCGAAGAGCGTCCTCGGACCCTATGAGAAATGCCCGAGGCCGCTCATCGGAGCGAACCTCGGATTCCAGTGCCCCAACACCGGGTGCGCGGTGCCGGGCCCCGACAACCGGTGGTGGTACGTCTACAACACCTACGAAGTTCAGCGGCCCACCCTTTGCCGCCAGCTCCACGTGGACCCGGTGGAATGGGATCCCGAGGGATGGCCGGTTGTCAACAACGGATCAGGACCGGGCCTGACGCACCCGAAGCCGGTCCGCGGGCATTCGCCGCGATGGATACCCGCACTTGACGATGAGTTCGATGCTTCGGGCCTCGAGGGCGTTTCAAGCGGCGTGCTTGGGAGAAAATGGCTCTTCAAGCGGGAAGACGCCTCCGGGTGGTCGCTCGCCAAGCGCAAGGGATTCCTGCGGTTGAAGGTGGGACACCCCTCTTTCAACGATCGCAATCCCGCGACCGTCGTGGTGCAGCGCCCGGTGAGCGCGTATTACTCGGTGGAGACCATGATGGAGTTTGCCCCCGCTGCAGCCGGGCAGCAAGCGGGATTGCTCGTGAAGGAGCTGCACACCGGATGCGGCGTGGCGATAGGAATCGAGCAGACCGACCGGCCGCTGCTGAAAGTCTGGCACGACCGCTCGCGGGGAATGGAGGAGGTCGCGGCGGTCCGGTTCGATGCGAACCGCTCGTACCTGCGAATCGACGTCGAGGGCCTGCTGTTCAGATGTTCCTACAGCGTCGACAACCGGGACTGGAGCGCTCTCGGGCCCGAGTACTCCTATGTCTTCCGCACGGGATACTTCAGCGCCTTTCACCCCGGGCTCTTTGCCGGCGAGAAGGTGCAGACGAAGACGGAATGCCATGCCGACTTCGACTACTTCCGCTGCATCGACAGGGAAGCCGGGTGACCCCCAGTCCTCCGCAACCGGGCGCGCTCCGCTGTTGGACGATCCGTTTGCCGCTCAAGCCAAAGCCGCAGTCCGAAGCCGGGCTTTCACCCTCCCCGGACAGCGGAAGAGTAGTCGCTCAGGACCAGGCGTACGCTCTCGCGGAGGAGCGCGGCCGGCTCGAGGGCAAGGCGGCCTTCCCTGACTGCGCGGTAGTGCAGAGGCAGGAACTGGCTCAGGAGGCTCAAGGGAATCTGTACCGCCTCAAGGTTCGCCAGGAGGCGCCCGACCGCCTCCCGCATCCTCGGGACGGCCCAATAGTATCGGCAGCGGTCGGAGAAGCTGTACTTGCGGGCCAGGCGCTTTCGCTCCTCGGTGCCGGAGTAGTATCCCTCCCAGTGGACGGGATCTTCCCGCATGACCTGGTCCAGGGTCTCCTGCAGGTCCGACCGTGTCGCGCTGCCCCGGCTCGGGAACAGCTCCCGCTCGATCAACTCCAGGCTGAACAGGCACTCCCGGAGCGCGAAGGTGAGGGCGGGACCGACCTTGATGATGGCCACGCCGCGCAATCAGCCGGCTGAGCGCCGCGGGCTTCTGGTAGTCCGTGGAGTGTCCCTCCAACACGATTCCAGGAGATTCGCGCGCCGCACGGCAGAGTGCCGCAGCCTCACCGGGGTCGTATTCGTGGACCTCCAGATCTCCGTACTCGACACCAGGCTGCGCGACCACCGCACACACCCGGGACCACGCGTCCTCGAGCCTTTTGGCGCGGAAGGCCTCCTTGCACAGGGCGACGGTCTCCCGGAAATCCTCGACGCGCGTGACCGGGACAGCATCTTCGGATGACGCGATGCCGCCGGGCGGAGGAACCTCCGTACCGATCACGTACACCGGCGGCGAGGCTTCTGGGAAGTCCGTGTGAAACGCGCGGAACGACTCCTCGGCCGCGAGCGCGAGGTCCGCCTCCCTTTCCGCCACCGTTCGCGGATCAAGCCTGCCGCCCGGCCCGAGGGCGTCACCCCCCAGGGGCATGCTCGCATCAAGATGGATCTTCCCGTAGCCGGCGCTCACGCTCGCGGCGAGCAGGCCGCGGGACTTCTCCATGGCCGACTCCGCGCTCTCCGTCCGCCACGGGTAGGGCCCCAGGTGGTCGCCGCCGACGATGATCCTGTCTTTCGGGAAGCCCATTGACTCGGCCGCGGATTCCACCAGGCGGCGGAATCCCTCAGGCGTCATTCCCGTGTACCCTCCGAACTGGTTCACCTGGTTGATGGTCGACTCGATGAGGACGGGAAGCCCGTCCTCCCGGGCCTGGATCATCGCCGCTTCAAGGACGACACGGTGTGCGCTGCAGACGGAAGCGATGCCCCGCGGCGATCCGCCCTTCTGTGAATCCACGACGTTTTGAAAGAAGACGGGGACGTGCATCGCGCTCACCTCCGGGAAAGGAGGGACTGTACGGCGCGGGGAGAGATCTTGCCCTCCATGGGGCCGAAAGCCCGGGCGTTCAGGGCGCCCACGGCTGCCGCGACACGTGCAGATTCTTCCGGGTCCTTGCCGTCACGCAGGCCGCAGAGAAAGCCGGCGTCGAAGCAGTCTCCAGCGCCCGTGGGGTCCACTTCGCGGATCCGGAAGGCGGGCACGTGGACCCGGGTGTTGGCGGAGAACACGGTGCAGCCCCTGCTGCCTTTCTTGAGCACGATGAGCCTCTCGACTGACTCGTCGACGGTCCGCCCTCCGGAAAGGAGCAGGAGTTCCTTCTCGCCGGGGAACAGGATGGAGCAGCGGCGCAGGACCGGGCCCACGATCTCCTCCACGGGTCTGTCCTTGAGCAGTTCGAACCGGATGTTCGGGTCGAACGTGACCTGGGCTCCCTTGGAGGAGAAGATCTCGATCGTCCGGAACACGCGGTCTCGGAAATCGTCGTCTCCCACCCCGCGATGATGGCCGCGCCGTGGCCCATGCGGGCCACCGTGTCGATGAAAATTCCGGGTGCCCCGCTCGGGAATGGCCTGAGAAACCGCCCCGTTTCCGCAAGGCTCATGCCGGCCTTCGGCCGCATGACTTCCACGAGAAGCTCCCCCATGGTCCACACATCGCTCATGGTGTTCCTTCCCGCCCGCGCCTGCGCGGCAGGACCAGAGGCGTGATTCCCATGGCCCAACAGGCGATCTCGAGCTCCTTTTCGAAGTCTCCAAAGACGAAGTGGATGTGGTTGCAGCGCAGATGCTCCAGGAACGTGTCCAGAGAGCAGTCCATGCGCACGTAGCTCTGGGGATGCATTGGGTTGATCTCCTGGAGTTTCTCTCGGGGGTACTCCACGGTCTCGCCGCCGCCGATGAGCATCGCGTACTCCCCGTCGATGCGGGAGAGGCGCGCCATGGTGATCCTCCCCGCCCGGGTGATGTACTGGGGGCAGGTGCCGCCGAGCCTCCAGTCGAACTCCCGCAGGCCTTCCTTCACCCAGAACACTTCCTTGCGGCTGCGGGCGAAGTCCGTGGCCGAGGAGCCGCAGTTGGCCATGCCGATCTCGTTGCTCTCGTGGTACAGCTTCAGCACGTCGGTGAACATCACGGGGCCGCCGTTCAGCGTCTTCATCATCTGCATGGTCAGCGTGGCGTTGATGTCCGCCTCGCACCCGCACACCGTCGATTCCTTGGGGCCGCGATGGTCGGAGCGGTCGTTGAACAGGGCGATGGCGAGACAAAAGGTCGTGTAGACTGCCGGGAGCTCGGGAAGGCACTTCACGCACACGGCGTCGTACTCCTTCTCCTTCACGAGATCGCGCAGCGCCAGGTACATCCGAACCTGTGCATCCATGACCTCGCCCTTCGCCTCGATCCCGCCGAACTCCTCCGCGAGCCAGGCGAGCATCTCCTTCACCTCGCCTTCGGGGTACGCCCGGGCCCGCTGCAGGAGGTCGACCTGCTCCCAGAAGTCGATCTCCACGCCGAAGCGCTTCATGAGCTCGCTCGGGTCCACGTGGGCCGTGTACATCCCCATGGACCGCCCCCCGCCGATGCCGAGCTTGGTGTTTCGCAGGCGCGTGGCCGCCGCAATCCCGCGGCACAGGACCCCGAGCTTTTTCCGGGTTGCCGGGTCTTCCGGAAGGCCTCGCACGAGCTTCGTCTTGACACCCACGGCGTCGAGACCGCCGCGGATGATCGCGGCGCCCACGATGCCGTTCTGGTCTGCATGCGCATCCGACCAGACGATGACGGGAACCCCCGCATTGAGGGCCCCGACGACCGCGTTGCTCGAGTAAGACCAGTCGGGGACGTAGAGCACGAGGACGTCGATGCCCCGGCCGCGGAGCTCTGATGCCTGCGCGGCCATTTGGCGGAAGGTGCGGCCGAGCCTGTCTCCCGCCGTCGTGCGCACGTCGAAACCGAGGCTCAGGAGCGCCTCCTTCGCCGCTGCGTGGTTCCCCTCGAACTTCCGGATGTACGACTCGGGCCAGGTGCTGTCCTCGGACATCACGGTGATCAGGCCCACCCGGACGTGTCCCGCGTTCGTCGACTCAGCCATCAGACCTCCTCTCCCTTCTCCCCCAGCCAGGCGATCGCCTGCCCGCACGGCAGGAGCTCTCCCTCCTTCGCCGCAATCGCCAGGAGGTACCCGCTCTCGTCGGATTCGACATCCATCTCGGCCTTGTCTGTCTCGATCTTCAGGAGGATCTCGCCTTTCCTCACGAAGTCCCCCACTTTTTTTTCCCACCGCACAATCGTGCCATCGGTCATGGTTTGGCCGAACTTGGGCATCAGAACCGGGACCGCCATACCGCCCGCCTACCGCCCGAGCAGCGCTCTGGCCTCGCGCACGACGTCCGAGACCCCCGGGACCACGGCGCGCTCGAGGTCCTTGTCGTAGGGTATACCGGTCCGCTTTCCGCACAGGCGGCGCACGGGCTTCTTCAACGAGCCAAAGCATCTTTCCGTCACGACCGCTGCCGCGGTCGCGCTCCACCCGCCGTCCGCCGGGGCTTCGTTCACCACGAGACAGCGCCCCGTTTTCCGGACGGAGTCCTCCAGCGCCTTCTCGTCGAGCGGGTAGAGGGTCCGTGGATCCACCACCTCGCAGCTGATCCCCTGCGTCGAAAGCTCGTCCGCCGCCGCCATGGCATGGAGAACCATCCATGAGTTTGCGATGATTGTGAGGTCCGTTCCCTGACGTTTCACGTCCGCCACGCCCAAGGGGATGACGTAGTCGCCCTCGGGCACGTTCCCCTTGTTGCGGTAGACCGCCTTGTGCTCGATGAAGATCACGGGGTTGTCGTCCCGCACGGCTGCCTTGAGCAAACCTTTCACGTCGTACGGCGTCGACGGCATGACCACCACAAGCCCCGGGACGTTCACGAACCAGTTCTCCAGGCTCTGGGAGTGCTGGGAGGAGTTGCGGAATCCCACGCCTCCTTGGGTGCGCACGACAAGAGGGACCTTCACCTTTCCCCCGGACAATTGGTGCCATCGGGCCGCGTGGTTGACGATCTGGTCCATCGCGATGGAGATGAAGTCGATATACATGATCTCGGCCACCGGGCGCATCCCCGCGGCCGCGCTCCCCACCGCGCAGCCCATGAGGGCCGCCTCCGAGATGGGCGTGTCCCGCACGCGCTCCTTGCCGTACTTGCGCAGCAATCCCTTCGTGCATCCGAACAGGTTTCCCCAGACGGCCACGTCTTCGCCGAGGACGTACACGCACGGGTCGCGCGCCATCTCCTCGTCGAGGGCTTCCTGGATCGCTTCTGCATACGTGATCATCCGCTCGGCCATTTATCGCTCCCTTCCCGCGATCGGAACGAGCACGTTCGACAGCGCGTACTCGAGGCTCGGCTTCCGCGCCCCGAGCGCCCGTGCTTGGGCCTCGTCGGCGAGCGTCTCGACGTCGTTCTCCATTGCCTTGAGCGCCGCGTCCTTCGCCTTCCCGCCCGACACCAGTTGCCTGCGCAGCCGGTCGATGGGGTCCTTCTTTCGCCATCGCTCGATCTCCGACTTGGTCCGATAGTTTTCAGGATCTCCGAGATAGTGCCCGCGGTAGCGGTAGGTCATCGCCTCGATGAAAACCGGGCCCGTTCCCTTCCGTAGGCTTTTCACCGCTTCCGCGGCTGCCGCGGCGACCTTCGTGACGTTCATGCCGTCAACCGTCCTGCCCTTCAGGCCGTAGGCAGCGGCGCGCGCGCTGATCCGGGGAGCCGAAACGAACTCCTTGACCGGCATCGCCTCTCCGTACTGGTTGTTCTCGCAAATGTAGAGGATGGGCAGCCGCCAGATGGCGGCGAGGTTCATTCCCTCGTGGAAAGAACCGGTGTTGGAGGCCCCGTCCCCGAAGAAGCACACGACGATCCTCCCCTTTTTCTCCCTTTTCGCGGCGAGGGCGAAGCCGGTGGAGTAGCTCACGCCGCTGCCGACGATGGAGCCGCAGAAGAAGTTGTTCTCCCGGTCGATCCACTGCATTGGCCCTCCGAGGCCATTGCTCGGCCCGCCCACGCGGCCGAGCATCTCGCAAAAGACCGCTTCCATCGTGGCGCCCTTCGCAAGGGCGTGGCCCTGGGGCCGGTGGGTGGAGATCACGTAGTCGTCCGGTCGCAGGAACGAGCAGACCCCGACGGCCACGGCCTCCTCTCCCGCGTAGGGGTGGAACCCGTCCATGACGAGATCCTTGAGCTTCAGTGGGACAAGACGGTTGTCCACCGCCCGCAGCTCCCTCATCTTCCGGTAGAAGGTCAGAAGGTCCCGTGTTTTAAACTCCATGCAACTCCTCCCGCGGAATGGCGATGACCCTCAGCGGGCTCGCCTCGAGCCCCTCGATCGGAAGGGGCAGAGCGAAGACGATCCAGTCACCCGAGGAGACCGCCTCGAGGTTGGTCAGAGATTCGATCATCGGGATCCCGGCGTTCATGAGCGCCTGGTGGTTCGGCTGGTAGTCGGTGCCCGGTACCTCGAGCCCCGCGGCATCCGAACCCAGGCACCCGATCTTTGTGTCCACCAGCCACTGGTTTGCTTCGATGGTCAGGTGCGGCTGGTCGTTCCACCGCTCGGTCCGATAGGACCGGTCCATCCCCGTCCAGAAGACGACGATGTCGCCGGGATGGATCTTTTTCTCGTGGACCTTCAGTTCCCGGAGGCTGATCGGCTCCCCGGGCTTTTTGTGCCGGAAGTCCAGAACGACCAGCGGTCCGATGAGCTGCCGGAAAGGGAAGTCCGCGACGTCGGCTCCGTGCCGGTTGTGGTGGAAGGGGACCTCGATGTGCGTTCCCACATGGGTGCAGTAGGTGACCTCCCCCAGCATGTACCAGACATCCGGACGGTGAGTGACTTGCGGCAGCACCGTCGTGACATCGACGACCTTCGTCTCCAGCTTGAAGTGCTCCTGGCCGAGCTTGATTCGGTGACTCAGGTCTACGATATTCTCTTTTTTCATCATGTAGGAAAATCCTCCCTCTTGAGTTTCGAGATGCCGCCGCGGCCGTCACGACTGCTCAGTGCGGGAGAGATAATTTTGCCGGCACCGCCATCGCCGAAGCAGGCACGCCCGACGCGATGTTCCTCCTATCCGCTTGCACCGAAGAAGAGCAGCTTCATGTCGTCGAGATAGACCAAGAACTCCACGGAACGCCCAGATGCCAGCTTCACGGTAAAGAGGACCGCATCACCGGTATCTTCGAAGCCGATGACCGAGGTGATCTCTTCCATCGATCTGAAGGCCTGCGATTGGTCCTCGAACATGAAGACCCAGTTGAGGAGGGCGTTGTCGATCCCTGCCGGTGTCGACAGGTCGAAGTCGGGATCGTCGTCCGGCACGTTGTTGGCGAGGTGCTCGGCGTCGACATACAACAGGATGTGGCGATAGTCTCGGGCGGAGAGGTCGCTCGCGAAAGAGGCGATCCTCGATTCCCTCAGGGTTTGGTACGCATTCTGCGCGAAGGCGCCGACGCCAACGACGGCCAGCACGCTGATCAGGGCGAATCGCTTCATGAAAGCCAGTGTCCCAAAACGCCACACGATCGTCAACCTTCCCGTCGTTGTAGCAATTGCCAGATGAAATCGCTATATTTCCGCCGATGGAAATCCGGGGGCTCGTCTTCGACATCGAGAGGTTCGCCATCCACGACGGTCCGGGCATCCGCACCACGTTGTTCCTCAAGGGCTGCCCGCTCGCCTGCTGGTGGTGCCACAATCCCGAGTCAATCGCGCCCCGATCCCAGCTCGCGTTTTTCGACGACAAGTGCATCAGCTGCGGGCGGTGTTTCGAGGCGTGCCCCCGCGGGGTACACGAGCGCCTCGCCGACGGGTCGCGTCTGCTCCACAGGGAGAAGTGCGTGGCCTGCGGGCGGTGCACGGAGTCCTGCTTTGCGGAGGCGCTCGTGCTGGAGGGGCGCGAGATGACCGTGGAGGAAGCCGTCGCCGAGCTGAGGAAGGATGCCCCCTTCTACGAAAGCTCGGGCGGCGGGATCACGCTTTCGGGCGGGGAGCCAATGCATCAGGCCGCTTTCTGCGAAGCGGTCCTCCGCGCGTGTAGGAGCGAGGGCATGAGGACCGCCCTGGACACCTCGGGCCATGCGCCATGGGATGACTTCGCGAGCGTCCTTCCCCACGTGGATCTCGTGCTCTACGATTTCAAGCATGCTGATCCCGGCGAGCACCTGAAGTACACGGGGGTTTCCAACGAGCTCCTCCGCGAGAACCTCCTGCGCATCGACGTCCTCGGGATTCCGATCGAGATCCGCATCCCCATCGTCCCCGGGGTCAATGACGACGCGGTGAACATGGAGCGGTCCGCGCGGATCATCTCCCGCCTGCGCAACGTCACCGGGGTGACGCTCCTTCCCTACCACAGGCTGGGAGAGGAGAAATACCAGCGGATCGGGCGATCCTACAGGCTCCGAGACCTCCAGCCCCCTTCCCGGGAGAGGATGGATGAGCTCGCGGCGTTCCTGGTCTCGCGCGGCCTGCAGGCGCGCGCGCGCTGATATGAAGCTCTGGCAGGTCATCGAGCTTCTTCTCGTGTTCTGGCGCATTCCCCGGTGCCGAGGGAAGGCGCTCGCGCGGATGCAGCCTACTACGCGATGAGGGGATAGAGCAGCACGGCCGCGGCGGTGACGAGCGCGCAGCTTGCGAGGTTCACCACGTCATTGTTCACGAGGGCGAGCCCCCGCACGAGACGGTTGCGAACGCCGTTCGTCGACGGCCGCTCGGTGATCAGAATGGCGCTGCCGGTCTCCACGGCGTACTGGGCCTGCAGCGTGGCGCCGAGGAGGCTGTCGACGATCGAGCCGATGAAGCCGCACGCGGCGACGTAGACGGCGAGCGCCGCGAACCCCGTGGGCGTGCGGGCGACAGCGAGGTTTTCCGCGGCGAAGATCACCGCGATGAAGAGGGCTCCGCCGAGGGACGCGGCGAGTCCGAGGACGCTCACGCCCCCCGAGATCCCCCTGGGCACCGGGCGGAGAGTGAGCAGCGATACGGGGTCTCCCCGCGAGAGGATGCCTGCCTCGCTCCCCCAGGTGTCCGCGCTCGCAACGGCGAAGGAGACGGCGAACCCCACGGCCCAAGCCGGGTCGCCTGTCAGCCGGAAGAGGACGGCGGAGATCATCCCGATCCCGCCATTGGCGACGACCTGCACGAAGTCCCGCCGGCCGCTTTTCTCGTGGATCGCCTCGGCCTGTTCCCTCTTGTTCCCTCCGAACCTGCCGAGCGCGGTCGAGGACAGGAAGAACGCCATGAGGACGAGCCAGAAGAAGGGGCCGCCCGACACGAAGATCAGCGTG
>Ga0315274_10003858_pt1 | contig 22230 bp, 17 predicted proteins | sample YL17G02_20_MG_FD_203700 | JGI IMG/M metagenome (GOLD analysis project Ga0315274, IMG submission 203700) | Sediment microbial communities from Yellowstone Lake, YNP, Wyoming, USA - YL17G02_20 | ecosystem: Environmental > Aquatic > Freshwater > Lake > Sediment | place: USA: Wyoming | collected...
CGACAGAACATGGACATGCTGTTGCGGAAACACAAGGGCCAGTTCGTCGCGATTTGCGGCAACACGATCCTGGGCTACGCCAAAGACCGGAGAACCATGGCGCTGTTCCTTGACCAGAAGATTGGGCCAATGGCCGGAGCCTTCGTTGCACGAGTCACACCAGACGCGTTCTCGGACGAAGACCCGACACCATATCTTGACAAATGGGAAGCGGCCCCGTGACATTCTCGCCCTATGAGTCCGGAGAATCACGCAAGCACCTGAAAGGTAAGCCCTGCGCGTGGGTGACAGTTGAATTCCACACGCCAGAGAAGAACTCGTTTCGATGGCCCGGCGTTCTGGACACCGGTTCGATTTACACCCTATTGCCCGGGGAAGGCGGGGATTTCGAAACCGAAGAGGAGGCAAACACCGCTCTGTTTAAGCCGCTGGCAGTAAAACTGGTCAACTTCGAGAAACACTCGTCCGATTTACCGGGATCGCTGGAACTACCACGCAGGTCCATGGGACGCAAGGCCGTGGTTAGACGCCTCAGGAGCATCGACGGCCCCGAGAGATTCCACGTGCCCTGCGAGGCATATCTTGATGTCAACGGGTTCGAAGGGCTGGATTTGCAGGTGGTCTACCTCCACCCCAAAATTGATCACGTCATCCTCGGCTGGCTGCTACTCAAGCAATTCCATGGTATCTGCCTGCGAAACACATGCTATCGCCCTGGAAGATGTTGGCTGCAGCCCCGCGAGTTCTTTCGGTAAGCCCCTGAGTTCAGTAGCAACATAGACGGAAATGGTGCGGCGTCCCAAACAACACAGCATCCCCACGCTCTGCTCGAGTGCCCGACGCAACGTACGCTCCTCAGAAAAAACATCGCTCCAGCCTTGCTCGGCGAGCGCGCAGAACTTCTCGCTCAGCATGACCGTTCCTCCCTCTTGAGCACAAACGTGTTTTTCCCAACGCGGGCCTTGCCCACAACCCAGTCGACGCCAATAGACTCTGCAATTCTCACACTTCTTACGCCCTTGCATCAAAATCGGTTACGCACTTCATCTGGAAAACTTCTTGTTGTTTTTTGCCCCTTCCAATCACTAAGGCACTAATTGCAGACGCAATGGACTCACGGTCCAGCCGCACGTATGGAGCTTTACTCTTGATAAAATACATTATCAAGAGTAAACTGAAGGCATGAAGACCCCAAAGAAAACAACGTCCACCGCCCTGGTCCCGCGCGATCCGCGCATGCTCTCCGCCGAGCAGTTCCACCGGCTCGCGGAGGTCCCCGCCGTCATCGAGTGGCTCAGGCATTCGCTCTCTGCGCTTGTGCGCCCACCACACCGGCCCGTGTTTGAGAAGTGAAACACCTTTTCCGTTGGCGGAAATTGCAGAGGTCTCTCCCATACGTGTGTCCTGACCGCCGACCCCCGTGACCCCCCCTTCCAGGGCGTGGCCGCGTCGCGCGCATATCAAGGTTCGATGGCCCGGGATGACGTGTGTTGTCCCCGGCGTCTTTTGTTTGTGATGTTCTCCCTGCCGTTCCTTCGCCACCTCACGCACGGGCTGATACGCGACTGTCGGCGTCCACGTTCAACGCAGAGACACGACCGCCCCACGGGTAGGGTTTGATGGCCTTGACTCGAACGGGGCATTCTAGCGCGTCTTGGACCCACAGTGGACCGGCAGTATCAGGTATGAGGTTGGAGGCGGGGCGGGTATACTCAGAAATCCCTGCTTTTATTGGGGGTTTTTATGGTGGGCGCCAGAGGGCTCGAACCTCCGACCTCTGCCGTGTGAAGACAGCGCTCTAACCATCTGAGCTAGGCGCCCGAAAGCGAATTGGATCGTAGCACACGAATCCGCAGACCGTCAAATGCGGTTTCGCCGCGAGGCGCGAGTTTGTTGTACCGGAGGGGTAAATGACGCGCCGCTTCGTGAAACGAGGCTATGGCAGCGCCAAGTTCCTTCACGAGACCATGCATGCCTTCACGCATGGGCACGCCCTCGATGAAGGGATAGACTTCCCACACCGTGTCATCGCATATCGTGAAGCTGTTGCCGTCCGCGCTCGGAAGTGGAGGAACAACGGGGATGCCGTGCGCGTTCAGAAATCTTAGTGCTTCGTGATCGAAACGCACGCGATCCAGTTGGGCATAACCGGCGTATCGGTGGCGGACAAACCACTTTCCTCGTTCGCTCCGCACAAGATAGTTGCGATTGCGCGTTCCGTTAAGGGGTGTTGATTTCCGCGGAGCCCCGAGGTCATAGCCTTTGCATAGAGCCTCGAGAATACAGGGTTCGATCTGGCTGTGGAATGGCATAATCGAATGTCCGAATTGCGCCAGGCCATATTATTCGAGCCCACTCAAGAGAACAACTTAAACGTCTGCTTTTCGTGCTATTGGGTTGCAGGCCCTCACTGCGTACCCTCAGGCTAAAGCCTGTACTACGAACGTTTGTAGTGCACCCTTTAGGGTGGGGATGTGGACCACGCCACGGCGGGCCGACGAGAAGGGGATTGGCACTTGGCGCGCCGGGACGCAAATGTTTTAGACTTAGGCGGCGAGTTTGAAGGAGGCGGGTATGGCGGGTCTGTTCAGACTAGCGGTTGCATCGATTGACAATCCGGATGGCGAGGACCATTCCGCCGTCATTGGGAACTGCGTGAAGGCGATTGCGGAATCGGGAAAACGCGGGGCGGACCTTATCGTCCTTCCGGAGGAACCGGATGTCATCGCGGGCGGCGCTTACGGGACGTACACGTTGGAGGAACACCCGGCGTTCCGCGCGTTTCGTGACCAAGCGGCGAGATCGCGGATAGGCGTCGTCTCGACATTATCCGCGAAAGTGGGTGACCGCCATGCTAACACGGGATTCCTGCTTGACCGATCGGGGTCCGTCCTCGGCTTGTACCGGAAGGTGCATCCGGCGCCGACCGAGGAAGCGATCCTAACGGAACCGGCTGTGCCCGGAAATCCGTTTCCCGTGTTCGAGTTTGAGGGAGTCAGGTTGGGCATTGCCGTCTGCATGGACATCCACTTCCCGGAAATGTTCCGCATCCATGGGTTGAAGGGCGCGGACTTGGTCTGCATGCCGACGATGTATCTGGATTACACGGGGGACATGCTTGAAGCGTTGGAAAAGGCGCGGGCGATTGACAACGGTGTGTACTTCGCCTTGTCGCGCTATATTACGAAGCCTTTCCTTGCAGGGAAGAATATGGGATATGCGAAGGTCATCGCGCCAGACGGCAGAGTCATTGTGTCGACGGGACACCAAGACGGCATCGCGATTGCCGAGTTCGACCCGAAGTGGCGGATGCCGTTTTGGGGAGAGGGGTACGGGGGAAATCTACGGACGATGTTCGAGCAGATACGCCGGCCCGACCTTTACGGAGAACTGCTGAAGCCGAAGGAGCAACGGGCGAGGATGCCTTGGAAGAACGGGAAGAAATGGGTGTATTCGATCACGTACGACGAGGGCTGCGAGGACCTCCTTCGGTATGCGCTGCCTTTGCACCGCAAATATGGAATTCCAGGGCATGTCGCGCTGGTATCGAGCCAGGTGGGCGTGCGGCGCAATGTGCCAGGAAGCAGCTATGACAAGATGATGATCCTGTCCAAGGCGCAGATCCACGACTTGGTCACGGAGGGCTGGGGCGTTTCGTGTCACAGCATGACGCACTGCGGCGTAACGATGGAGAATGCGGAAGTGGAGGTGGTGCAGGCGCGCCGCGTACTCGAGGAAACGCTCGGAATGGAGGTGCGCATGTTCTGCGTGCCGGGGGACAACACGGGCCATCCGCCCGCCCTCAAGTATGCCCCCCTTGCGGGATATTGCTCGATCCTGACGATCTTCGATCGGGTGAACACGCGGACGACGGACTTGATGTCGCTTGGGCGTGTGCCTCTCCACACGGAGTATCCGGCCCCGTTCTTCTCGATCTTCGATCCGTACAAGCGGATCCACCAGGCAATCGATTTGGAGGGATGGGTGATCGACTATTGCCATTGCCCAATGCCGGACAGGCCCATCCATCCCGCGAAGGATTGCACCACGCAGGAGTTGGAAAAGCGTTTCGCGACGGTTCGCGAGATCGGCGGCGCCGACGTGTGGCTTGCAGAACCGAACGAGGTCGTGGCATGGTTGCGCGACGTAAGTCGGGAGGAAGAGCGTCTTCATGAAAGTTGAAGATCGGTACTACGAAGTGAGTCCGAAGCTCGTGCGGGCCGATGCGGAAGCGGTCATCGAGATCAGACCCCTTTACGAGCATTGCGGGTTTCGGAAGGATGCCGTCTACAAGCTCACGTACGCGCCCGTCGAGGAGTTTTCGCAACGCAGCGGCTGGAGCCCAGGCCAACAGCAGGTGGTTCAACCGGCCGACGGGGCGCTGCGCATACGACAGTATTTCGAGGGGGAACAGGAACACGTCCTGTATGTCGAGGAGGTCGAAGGGGACTCGTGCAGGCGGGTGGGCGACTTTCGGATCTACTCGCTGGAACCGGACCTCTATGGCCGTCGGCCCTATAAGGGAGATTTTCACCTGCACAGTTGCCGGTCGGACGGAAGGGAGTCGCCGGGTTATGTGGCCGCCGCGTGCCGGCGCATCGGGCTCGATTTCATGGCCGTCACGGATCACCGGGTGTACGAGCCGTCGATTGAGGCGCAGAATGCTTTTGAGGGCGTCGACGTCGATCTGCGGATATTCAGGGGCGAGGAGATACATCCGCCGGAGAGTCACGTGCACATGATCAACTTCGGGGGGCGCTTCAGCATAAACGCCTTGTTTCAGGATGAAGCCGTCTACCGGAGCGAAGTGAACGCGCTGGAGCGTCGATTGGGCCCTCTGCCAAAGGGCGTCGACCCGTATCTGTACGCTTCAACCGTGTGGTGTCTTGACAAGGTGCGTGAAGCGGGCGGCCTCGGCATCTTCTGCCATCCCTATTGGCTCACGCAGCATCGGTACTCGCCGGCCGGCGCACTCACGTCGCACCTTTTCGAAACGCAGCCGTTCGACGCTTTTGAGCTAATCGGCGGATTTCACCGGCATGAAGTTGACTCGAACACGTTGCAGGTGGCGCGGTATCACGAGGAGCGTTCGCACGGGCGCAAGATACCGGTTGTGGGCGCGAGCGACGCGCACGGCTGCGAGCGCGGGGAGTTGTTGGGCTGGTACTATACGGTGGTCTTCTCCCCCACTCCGGAGCTTCCCGACCTCATAGCCGGCGTGAAGGGGCTGTACAGCGTGGCGGTGGAGGCGCTGCCCGGTGAGGCGGCGCGCGCCTATGGGCCCTTCCGGTTTGTGAAGTACGCGTTGTATCTGATGCGAGAAGTCCTTCCAGGGCATGACGAGTTGTGCGTCGAGGAAGGACGCCTGATGGCGGCGCATCTGAGCGGAGACCCGAGCGCGGCGGGTGCGCTGGCACGGTTGAAGGGTCGAACCGGAGCGCTAATCGATCATTGCCGGCGCGGCGCATAACGGGGAATCGGCGCTGACGGGCCACAAGGTCTATTCGACGAAGTGATCGACGGGTATCATACGCTTGTCGGTCTTCAGATCTGCCTGCGGTGGAACCTGCCGCCGGAATTCGGAGTAACCACGTTCTGCCATGACCGGCTCCAGTCGATCCCGGATGAATCCTGGTTGACGACGGTTCACATTATAGCGTTGGGGAGCGCCGTGGCAACCGTTTCGGGCTTCGGGGCGAGGGATGCGGGCATTTCGCTTCTCAGCCTCCCGAGTACGAAATTCCTCGGCTTGAACGACATCAAGCTCGCCTCACTTCGGATCGACCTTGAGGAAAAACTGGAAGCGCTGATAGACGCGACGAAGGAATGACGGGCCGCGCTCGTTCCCAAGTTGAACTTGGGAACGAGCGCAGAGACTATATTCTGACGAAGATCTTCTTGCGGTACATCAGGTAGAGGGCAAGCCAGAAGAGGCCGAAGACAACCGCCGCCATGCCGAATGCCGCGGGAACGGGGATGCTTGCGGCTTTTCCGAATATGAGATCTTCAAGGCCTCCGACGCTGAATGCTTCCCCCACCATGTACGCCACGATCGCGTTCGCGCCGATGACGACGAACCCGAAGGCCCATCGCCGGAATTGGAGCACGTCAATGACCCAATAGAAGAACGCGAGGAGGAGAAAGCTCCATCCGGCGGCGTACAGGACCATGGAACTGGTCCAGATGTGTTTGATGATGGGGAACCATATGCCCGTGACCCACCCGAGGACAATGCCGGCGACGCCCGCGCCAAGCAGCCACAGGGCCTTTGTCTTGGGCGGCTTCGCCGCGCGAAGTATGTGGCCGGACATGACTCCGAGGAGCACCGTCGCGCCGAACGTGAGGCTGCTCAGTATCCACGTGTACATCGTCCCGTCGCGGAACCGCCCTAGTATCAATTTATCGACGTACATGGCCAGATTGTCCGACGGAGTAAGCGAGCCGGCCCCATATCCCGGCACAGGGACAAACATCATGACGCCCCAGAAGACGGCCAGAAGGGCCAGGATGGCCATCATCTGTCCGAGCACGCCGACGTTCAAGATGATGATTGTGGCGATAAGATAACCACTCGCGATGGCTTGGAGAGTATTGGAGTAGAAATGGATCTTGCCGGGATCAAAGGAAAGGAGATGCCCCTGGGCAATCATGCCCAACACCCACAGAATAGCGACGCGCCGAATCATATGACGGTAGAGGTCCCAGCGGGTTTGACCCCGCTCCATGCGCCGGGCGTATGCGAGCGGCATGGACGTTCCCACGATGAACAGGAACAGGGGCATGATTAAATCCCACGCGACGAACCCTTCCCACGGTACGTGATCGAACTGATGTTCAATAGGAGCCGGCATTGGATCGACGAAGATCCGCAGGGCCCTCCTGACCAGTTCACCGCCACCCACTATCCAGAACATGTCGAATCCGCGCAAGGCATCCACGGCCATGACGCGGTCTTGAGCATTCGGGAGAGACTTCTCTTCGCTCATCCGCTGTGAATCCTCCCTGTCGTTCAATCAGATCGTGTTGCGCGAAGTGTCAGGGACAGGACTCTAACATCGCCGCTTTGTCCAATCAAGGCGGGCTTCAGGAGGGTGAAGGGACCGGTTGAAGTCATGTATCCGCAATGGTACGATTTCGGAGCCGCAACGAAGGGTTGACGAATGAGCCAAACTGTGGATGTTCAGGCGTTGGAAGAGAGTGCGTTTATTCCAGTAAGCCTCACTTCCCTGCGTGTGGACAGCGTCACAAGCTTTGACATTTACCTGGCTCGTTCCAAAGTTCAACTTGGGAAGGAGCGCCCTGAGCGTAGCCAGCCCTTCGTTCTTTACGCCGAGCGGAATCTCACGTTCACGGAAAAAGCCCGGCGGCGCCTGGTCGAGAACAACGTGGCGACCGTGTATGTTCGGGACGCCCAGCACGTGCAGTACAAGCGGTACATCGAGGAAAACCTTCCCGCAGTCCTGACCGATCCGAGAGTCAAGCTGGAGGAAAAGTCCGAGATGCTCTATTCGGCCGCGAGCGGGGTGGCCGAGTCCGTCATGAACGACCCTGAATCCCTCGAGAACCTTCAACGGAGCCGGGAGATCGTCAAACATACCGTCGATTACATGTTGCAGGGGCGGGAAGTTTTCACGCTTCTTCTTGGGCGCCTGTCGTCGGTCTATGAGGTGTATACGCATTGTGTGAACGTTGTGACGTACGGCGTCGCCCTGGCGCAACGCGCTAGTGAGAGCGATCCGGCCACCCTCCGCGAAGTGGCGATGGGCGCGCTGCTCCATGATATCGGCAAGAGCAAGACCGACCCCGAAATTCTCAACTGCCGCGGGAGCCTCACGAACGAGCAGTGGGAGACAATGAAGAGACACCCCGTCGACGGTTGCGATATGCTGTCGGGCACGGGCGCCGTGAGCGAAATTGCCTTGGATATCGTGCGACACCACCATGAGCGGCTGGGCGGCGGAGGTTATCCGGACAACCTGGATGGGAATTCCATTTCGCGGTTCGTGCGGATGATCTCTATCGTGGATATTTTCGACGCTCTCACAACCGACCGTCTCTACCAGAAAGCGCGCTCCTCGTTCGCTGCGCTCAATCTCATGCGGCTGCAGGTGGCCAACGATCTCGATCCCGACCTGTTCCGCATTTTCGTGGGCATGATGGGCGCCCCCACGCAATAGGCTGGAGACCGTAGGCTATAGGCTGGAGTGGGTTACGCGCGGCCGAGTGCATCGTATGCAAAAAGCTTTCATTCAAACTTACGGCTGTCAGATGAACGCACACGACAGCTTCCGAATGATGGAGATACTGTCGTCGCTCGGATACGAGACGACGAAGGACATCCGCGAGGCGGGGCTGATTCTTGTCAACACGTGCTCGGTTCGCCGGAATCCTGAGAACAAAGTTTACAGCTTCCTCGGCCAACTCGTCCCGCTGAAACAAGCCCGTCCGGAACTCATCATCGGCGTGGCCGGCTGCGTGGCGCAGCAGGAAGGAGAAAACATCCTCAAGCGGTCTCCTGTCGTCGACATGGTGTTCGGGCCGGACAACTACTTCCGGCTGGCTGAGATGATCGACGCGGTGCGCGCCGGCAGACGCACCGCAATGACGGAATGGCTCCCCGGAAAAGGCCGCGTGCAGAACTTCATCCCCGAGGAGTGGATCGAACGCGGGCACGTGGACGGTTGCAGGGCTTACATCGCCATAAGCAAGGGATGCGGCAACCTGTGCAGTTTCTGCATTGTCCCGAGCGTACGGGGGCGCGAAGTGAGCCGGGAACCGGAGAACATCCTCCGCGAGGCGAAAGCCCTCATCGAGAAGGGTGCTCGTGAGATCTGGCTCTTGGGGCAGAATGTGAACTCGTACAAAGCCAGGGACTGGGGTTTTCGCGAACTGCTCGACGCAGTATCGCAACTCGATCTAAGGCGCTTGCGGTTCACGTCGCCTCATCCGAAAAACTGGAGCAACGCGCTTTCGGACCTGATGGCCGCGCGACCGGCGATCTGCAACCAATTGCACCTGCCGTTGCAGGCCGGGGCGGATCGCATCCTCGCGCTGATGAACCGGCATCACACGATACGGGAATACCTGGACAAAGTCGCATACGTGAAATCCGTCAACCCCGGCATCGAGATCAGCACCGACATTATCGTCGGCTTTCCCACCGAGACGGAGGCTGAATTCGAGGAGACGCTCCGCGTCCTCGAGGAAGTCCGCTTCAGCCAGGTCTATTCGTTCAAGTACTCCCCTCGGCCCGGAACGCGGGCTTCGGAAATGCCGGACGATGTCCCACGGGCCGTCAAAGAGGAGCGCCTTGCGCGGTTGATCGAGGTCCAAGACCGGATCAACGCGGATCAATTGGCGCGATACGCCGGGACGGTGCAGGAAGTGATGATCGACGGCGCACATCCGAAGCAGGAGCAGGTATGGAGCGGCCGCACGGACGGCTACCGCCCCGTAAGCATCCGGCGCCCGCATCTTGAGATCGGAGACGTGGTGGATGTGCGAATGACGGGTCATCAGGGACACTGGCTGCAGGGCGAAGTCATTGCCCCGCCGAACGTGACGAACTAGAGCATGATGACAAGCTGCCCCAATACTCCTCTTCCCCTTCGTGCTCGTAATCGTAATCGAGAAGTCTCGACGATAGCCTATGATTCTCGCAGGAATGCTCTCCGAACAACAGGGAAAGTGAGTGCTACCAGGAAAGCAGCCGTGCTGGGTCAATCGATTACGAGTACGATTACGAGCACGAGCACGACTGCGAGTGAGTGGTGTCGGGTATGAGGCAGAAGCGTGCTGCGATATACACCCTCGGTTGCCGGCTCAATCACGCGGAGTCGAGCTTGATCGCGGAACGCCTCGCCGACGCGGGTTATGTGCTGGTGTCTTCTGGAGAGGCCGCGGACGTGTGTATCATCAACACGTGCACCGTCACCAGCGAGGCCGACGCGAAATCTCGCAAGATGATCCGAGCTTTCGTGCGCAGGCGCCCGGAGGCTTTTGTGGCCGTGGTGGGCTGTTACGCGGAGCTGGCCGCGGAAGCAATCGCGGGCATACCCGGCGTGGATCTTGTTCTCGGCACGCAGGACAAACTCGACGTGCTGGAATACATCGGTGAGAGCAAGAACCCGACGCCGATTGTCGTCCGGCGCGAGATCGACACCGGCGGTTTCACAATCCCATTGTGCGGCGCCCGCTCACCCGCTCGTTCCCAAGTTCAACTTGGGAACGAGCGGGCCAGCTCAAGTGTTCCGACACGGAGGCTTGGCCACCGGGCCAACCTGAAAATCCAGGACGGATGCAACCAGTGGTGCAGTTATTGTGTCGTGCCGGCCGCACGGGGCCCCGCGCGGAGTCGCGATTTCGATAACGCCATCGCGGAAGCGGAGTCCCTTGCGGAGCGTGGAACAAAGGAAATCGTCCTCACGGGAGTAAACGTCGGCGCATACAGTAGCGACGGCCGCACGCTTCTGGACGTTATCGATGGACTGAACGAGCTGGCAGGCATAAGGCGAATCCGCCTCAGCTCGATCGAGCTACTGGCCGTACCCGACGGGTTGATTGAGCGCATGGTCCATCCTTTGCACGCGCTGGTCCCTTTCCTTCATTTACCCTTGCAGTCGGGATCGAATCAAATTCTCAACAGGATGGGGCGCGGGTATGCGGCGGAAACGTTTCGCGAGTTCGTTAGGTCGTCGGTTCAAAAGGCGCCGGACTTATGCGTAGGCGTCGATGTCCTCGTGGGATTCCCGGGAGAATCGCAGGCGGATTTCGACGACACGTGCCGGATCCTTCAAGAGTCGCCTATCGCTTACGCGCACGTGTTCAAATACTCCGACCGAAAGGGCACGGCTGCGGCGGGGATGGAGGACAAACTCGATCCGACAACGCTGCACCGCCGGAGCGAGTGCGCGCGTAGGATCAGCCAGGAAAAGAGGCGGACGTTTCACGAACGGTATCTCGGCAAATACGTGGAAGTCTTGGTCGAAGAGAAGGATAAAGGATGCTGGTGGGGATATACGGGGAATTACATTCGTGTCGCCGCATGTTCCAATGTAAGCTTGGAAAACTCGATTCGTGACGTGATGATTGCGACCGACTGCGGCGAGTACGTCGAGGGACAGTTCGCAGAAGCAGGCCTAAGCAAGGATGAGGTCCATGGCAATGACTGACGTGGTTTCGGTGAGTGCACTCGAGAAGGAAAAACGGTTACAGACGCTGTTGTCGAGCTATGGCGCACTCGCCATCGCGTATTCCGGGGGCGTGGATTCGACGTATCTCGCGGACGTGGCCCACGAGATCCTGGGCAGCGGAGCGCGGATGATCCTTGCCGATTCGCCCAGCATGCCGCGGTCTGAGCTTGAGGAGGCGACGCGAATCGCGCGAGCGCGAAAATGGGATCTCACGATCATCACGACGCATGAGTTCGCCAACGAGACGTTTCTCAGGAACGACGGAAAGCGGTGTTACATCTGCAAGACCGAGTTGTTCACGCGAATGCGCGAGTACGCCGTGAAGAATGACATCGCCGTGCTTGCATACGGCGAGACGGCCGATGACATCGTTGACCCGACCCGGTTGGGGAAAATCGCGGCCGGCGAGCACAGGGTTGTGGCGCCGTTACTGGAAGCCGGGCTTGCGAAGGAAGAGATCCGGGAATTGAGCAAGCAGCGGGGTCTGCCTACCTGGAACAAGGCGTCGTTCGCGTGTCTGTCTTCGCGTATTCCGGCTGGGACACGCCTGACCCTCGATGCACTCGGCAGGATCGAGCGCGCGGAGGAACTCCTTAAAGGACTTGGATTCCGGCAGTACCGGGCGCGTCACCACGGAGACCTGTGTCGCATCGAGATCGAAGTTGGCGACTTCGACAAACTGATGGAAAGGGGCACGCGCGAGCGCGTCGTCGCGGAATTGCGCAGTATGGGCTACCGCCACGTCACCCTCGACCTGGCAGGTTACCGAACTGGGAGCACCGCTGCACCGTTGCCGTCTTCATGCCAAGAACGGCGTTGATCCGCGAATCACGCGAATAAGTCCCAATAGTGTTCCGGATGGTTTCGACACCGCTGTTCTTAGCGAATGCTCGCGTGGTACTCCTGAAGCGACTTGATGGGGGGGCGGCCCTCAAGTACGGCGGCGATCCCACGCGCGGCGGCAAGGGCCGCGGCAGTTGTCGTTATGTAGGGGATCTTGTACTTAATTGCCGACTTTCGTATGTACGAGTCGTCGTGCTTGCTCAGCTTACCGGCAGGAGTATTGATCACGAGCTGGATCTTACGGTTCTTGATGGCGTCGACGATATTCGGCCGGCCTTCGTGCATTTTGTTGATGAGCGTCGTCTCGATGCCGTTGCTCTTCAGGAAACTGTGGGTGTTTCGCGTTGCCAGGACTTCGAAGCCAAGGCGGCTGAACTGTCCGGCCACCTCGATGACGCTCGGCTTGTCGGGGTCCGCAACGGTGATGAGGACGGCGCCGCTCGTCGGCAAGGGTTGCTGCGTTGCCTCTTCCGCCTTGAAAAAGGCAAGCCCGAACGAGCTGGCCATTCCAAGCACCTCGCCGGTCGAGCGCATTTCCGGCCCGAGAAGCGGATCCACCTCTGGAAACATGTTGAATGGGAACACGGCCTCCTTCACACCGTAGTGAGAAAACGCCCCATGCTTCACGTTTAGGTCCGCAAGCTTCTTGCCAAGCATAAGCTCCGTGGCGAGCCGCGCCATGGGGATATTGCACACTTTCGATACCAGTGGGACCGTTCGTGACGCCCGCGGATTGGCCTCGAGGATGTACACGACATCGTTCGCAATGGCGTACTGAATGTTCATGAGGCCCACGACCTTCAGCTCGATGGCAATGCGGCGGGTATACTCATTGATGGTGTCCACGTGCTTCGCAGGGATGCTTATCGGCGGAATCACGCACGCCGAATCGCCCGAGTGGATCCCGGCAAGCTCGATGTGCTCCATGATCGCGGGCACGAAGGCGTCCGTCCCGTCCGCGATGGCGTCGGCCTCCGCCTCGATGGCGTTCTCGAGGAACTTGTCGATCAGTATGGGGCGTTCCGGCGTAACTTCGACGGCCTTGGCGACGTACTGCTTCAGCATGTCCTCATCGTGGACCACCTCCATGCCGCGGCCGCCAAGCACGTACGACGGGCGCACCATGAGCGGATAGCCTATCCGGTTCGCGATCTCGAATGCTTCGTCGACCGTGCTCGCCATGCCCGATTCGGGTTGTGGGATGCCCAATCGGCGCATGACGTGGCGGAACCGATCGCGGTCTTCGGCCAGGTCAATCGTATCGGGAGATGTCCCGAGTATCGGCACGCCTGCCTTGGCGAGTTCAGCGGCAATGTTCAAGGGAGTTTGTCCACCGAACTGAACAATCGTGCCTATGGGCCGCTCCTTTTCGTAGATGCTCAGAACGTCCTCTACGGTCAAAGGCTCGAAATAGAGCTTGTCCGATGTATCGTAGTCCGTGGACACCGTTTCAGGATTGCAGTTGATCATGATGGACTCGAGGCCCATGTCGCGGATTGCGAACGCGGCATGGACGCAACAGTAGTCGAACTCGATACCTTGCCCGATCCGATTCGGCCCGCCGCCGAGCACCATCACCTTCTTGTTCTTGCTCACGGGAACGCGGTCGACTCCATTGTAGGTTGAGTAGTAATAGGCCGCATTCTCAACGCCGCTGACGGGCACGGCGTCCCACACCTCAACGACACCCAGCGACGTGCGCTGTTGCCTGATATCAATCTCGGAAACGCCGAGGAGCTTCGACAGGTAACGGTCCGAGAACCCGTCCTTCTTGGCCTGCACGAGGAGGCCGCCCGGCACGGCTTTCCCTTTGAACTGGAGGATCTTCTCCTCGAGTTCGACGAGCTCTTTCATCTGTTCAATGAACCACGGCTTTATGTACGTCAGTTCGTAGAGATCCTGCACACCGGCGCCTTTGCGAAGGGCCTCATACATCAGGAATTGGCGCTCGCTTGTCGGGATGCGGAGAAGCTTCATAAGCTCGTCCAACGGCTTCTTGTTGAAATCCTTCGCAAAGCCAAGTCCGTATCGTCCGTTCTCGAGGGATCGAATGGATTTCTGGAAGGCTTCCTTGTAAGTCTTGCCGAGACTCATGACCTCGCCAACGGCGCGCATCTGCGTGCCAAGCTTATCCTCGATGCCGCGGAACTTCTCGAATCCCCACCGACAGAATTTCACGACCACATAATCGCCGGACGGCGTGTACTTCTCGAGGGTGCCGTCGCGCCAATATGGGATCTCGTCGAGCGTGAGGCCGCCGGCCAGCAACGAGGAAACAAATGCAATGGGGAATCCCGTCGCCTTCGAGGCGAGCGCCGAGGAGCGTGAGGTGCGCGGATTGATCTCGATGACCACCACGCGGCCCGTCTTGGGGTCGTGAGCAAACTGGATGTTTGTTCCGCCGATAACCTGGATGGCCTCGACGATATCGTAAGAGTGCTTCTGCAAGCGCTGCTGAAGCTCTGGGGCGATGGTCAACATCGGCGCCGTGCAATACGAATCGCCGGTGTGAACGCCCATCGCGTCGACGTTCTCGATGAAGCAGACGGTGATCATCTGGTTCTTGGCATCGCGCACAACCTCGAGTTCGAGTTCCTCCCAACCGAGCACGGATTCCTCGACAAGAATCTGGCCCACCAGACTGGCCGAGAGGCCGCGCGCGGCGATGAGACGCAATTCCTCGAGGTTGAAGACCATGCCGCCGCCCGTGCCGCCCATCGTGTACGCAGGACGTATCACGAGCGGATAACCCAGCCGGTCGGCGATGCGCTCCGCCTCTTCAACGGTGTAGGCGAGGTCACTCTTCGGCATTTCGATCCCGAGGCGTTCCATCGTTTCCTTGAACGCTTCCCGGTCCTCCCCGCGCTTGATGGCGTCCACCTGCACGCCAATAACCTGCACCCCATACTTCTCCAGGACGCCGGCGCGCGCGAGTTCCGAAGAGAGGTTCAGGCCGGATTGCCCTCCCAGGTTCGGCAGCAGTGCATCCGGCCGTTCCTTGGCAACAATCTCCGTCATGGTCGCCAGGTTCAGCGGCTCGATGTACGTGATGTCGGCCATGCCCGGATCCGTCATGATCGTGGCCGGGTTCGAGTTGACAAGGACAATCTCATATCCGAGTTTCCGCAGTGCCTTGCAGGCCTGCGTGCCTGAATAGTCGAACTCGCAGGCTTGTCCAATGACGATGGGCCCGGAACCAATAATCATGACTTTCTTGATGTCGCTGCGTTTTGGCATAGTGCTAGACGGCTCCTTACACTCGTGGTGGGATCAGGCGATGCGGGCCGGGCCTCTGTTTCCCGTCCTGCAATCCCACACTCTTTCACCCTCGCCCTTCAAGGACAGAGTCATACGGGAAACACGGGGCTTGTGTCAAGAGGAGATTTTGGGAAGGTTCTGGGCGGATATGGACTGGTCGTGTCCGCGCCAAAACCTGAGCGGCCCTGGCGCGAACCAACGCGGTTGTACGGCAGACATCAGAAAACCGGCGGGCCGCCCCTCGCGGCCCGCCAGTTCATCAAACTATCCTTGAAGGGCTGACGCCCTTCGGAACATTCGGATCACCCGCCGGTCAACACGCCTGCCAGCTCGGCTGTCGGGCGATTCGCAGGCGGTTCGCCACACTGGTCATAGCGCAGGAACTGAACATGGCCGTCCATATACAGCACATTCGCGCCGCCCGGGATGTGGTTGTAGGCCTCGGGATTTGTCGCCAACTGGTCGTACATGATGTAGATTTCGCTCTGCGCCTTCGCTGATGCAGCAGGATTGTTGATGTCGGTTATCAGGAACCGCTCGATGCCCTCGCGCAGACGGTATACGGTCGAACCGCCGCCGTTGCCGTAACCCTCACGCACAGTGAGATCCTCATCGGCAGCTTTGAGTGCAGTCGGCTGAGTCGGAGTCAGTCCCGACAATGCCGCCAGGACCGCCTGAATCAAGGCGTCCAGCGTTGCGCCAAACTGCCGATCCACGTCACCTGTAAGGGTCACACCCTCAGGCGCTATGGCCTCGAGGGCGGTAAACTCGCTATAGGGCACCATTTGGTTGCAGTGGCCCTGGTCCTGGAGCCAGCCGTCGTAACCATAGCTCGAGTCCACGGCCCGCGCGCATTTGCCGCCGTTGTTATGGGCATACCCTATGCACCAATCGCCGTTGGCGTCCTTCGCGTCGCCCATTTTGTCGTCAAACTGAGAGTCCGACGGGCAGAAAATGAGCATCGGGTCGGTCAAATACTCCGGATACAGCATGAATAGATTCGGTCCGAAGTCAAGCACGCCCGTGATCACCCCGCTCTGGTTAAAGTAGGAACCGACCTGCATCGGCGGGAACTTCATCCCTTTCGACTCGTTCGCGTACATCTTGTAGACCAATCCCCACTGCTTGAGGTTGTTTGCGCAACTCGCCCGCCGCGCTGCCTCCCGCGCACGAGCCAATGCCGGCAATAGGATGGCAGCCAAGATGCCTATAATCGCAATGACCACCAGCAGTTCAATCAACGTGAAACCCTTCTTGCACATAGCTTCTGTTCTCCTGTTAATACGGCTAGGGTTGTTGTCTGTCCTGCACAATTTGGGTAACCGGTTACCTGCTTTGATTTTATCACACGCCCGTCAGCATGTCAATACTCCTGAGCATGGGAACTTATTCCTACCCACAAATCACTCATTTGTAGAGATTTAACAGTGCTTGCGGTATTCGACCTTGGACTCGACCAGGACATGGTAATCGATTACTAATCGCCGTTCGGAGACAAAGCAGCGGTCAGATTCAAGTGGAATCGACGAGTGCGTCATCTGGGACGAGCGGACAGTAGTTTTCCCGAAAAAGCATGATAGCATGAAAATGTGAATACCGCCCGTTCGTGGACGCAGGATTCACCCCGCGAGATACCAAGGACTTGTTCCCTTAGCCCAGGGGTTTCAGCGCCTTCTGCAGAGAAGCTCACCCTTGCCTACGGGCACAATCTGTGCGGCCACGCGTTCGTCCGTGAGTGCGCGATCTAGCATTTCCCTGAGCGCTTCACGGTGGTTGATCGCGTTGTCGGCGACCAGCAAACCCCCGTGCACCAGCTTCGGGATCACCGCCTCGTAGCACTCCTGGTAGACTTCCTTCTCCGCGTCGAGGAAGCAAAAGGAAATGCCACTCACGGATTCCAGGCGTCGGCGGGCGTCGCCCTCGACGAGCTCTACTACATCCTCGACGCCGGCGGAACGGAACGTCTCTCGGGCCAGTGCGGCCTTTTCCGGCAACACCTCGAACGTCGTGATCCTCCTGCCCAGTTCACGGCATGCCAAGGCCAGCCACAGCGTGGAATATCCCGCGCTTGTGCCTATCTCGATGTAGCGTCCCGCAGGTGCGAGGGCGGCCAGCAGCGCAAGGAATCTGCCCGACTCGAGTGGGACCTGCCGGAGGCGCTCTAAGCGCGGCGTGCCGTCGTGTCGATCTCGAGCGTCGAGTGCTTCGAGGTAACGCATCCGATCGAGAATCGGCATGGGTATGTCAAGGAACACGGCAATCCTCCTCACAGCAGCGTACGCAACAGAGCGCCACAGGCGGGGCAGTCCGTCCACTTCTTTTCTCGCACATCAGGTGTCCTCCAATGTAGGTTGCAGGCGGGACTATTGTTTTGCGAACTGCAAACGCGCTTCGGGTTCGCTGACATTGAATGACACCTTGTCCAGGACGCCTTCCTTTGTCATGCACGCAAGCGTGTGGCTCCCGGGTCTCAAATCCATCATGAGCGGCTGATCGGGCGAGGATAAGCCAAGGAATCGTTCATCCAGATACCAATACAGCGTTGCCACGCCATCCAAGGACGTTCGCAGCCGCACCCTGTCTCCCTGTTGTTCACCCGTCAGGACATACTCGCCCGAATTCGCCGGCTCGCGTATCAGAAGGTTCGCGCGCCGCTGAGCATTCGCCGCCTCAACCGGCCTGCCCTTCCCTGAGGCGCCGACCTTCGCCAAGTCCCAACCCTTGGGGGAACCGGGCCATCGTTCGGAAACCCTTGGGGCGGATGCGTCGGATCGGTCAGATCGGTCGGATTCGTCGGACGGATAATGCACGTCGCAGATCCGATTGACGTATTGCGTGCGCGGCAGAAGGACGTGTTTTGTCCGCTCGCACCACTTTGAGGCCGGGAGGCCGCTCACCGCGCAGACTCTGATGTCGCGAAGATCGTCTTCAGGATTTGGCCACGAGGTCATGTTCGAGGGCGGCAGCGCACGGAACACCCGCGCCGCAAGTGGCAACGCAGAGAGCATCCCAACCAGGCGGTTCGACGGCCTGCCGTCGTTGTTTCCCATCCACACCCCGACGATGTATTGCCGGTTGAACACGAAGGCCCATGCATCGTGGTGGCCCGTCGAGGTGCCCGTCTTCCAGCAAGCCCTCGGCGGCGTATTCGCGCGGATCAGATTCGGCTCAAGCTCATCCGGAAGCGGCTGTTCGAGCATCTCGAACATCTTCAGACACGTCCCTCGCGAAAGACACCGCCGTTGCGGAACGACGCCGTTTTCCGCCACAATCTGGAGCGGGCGGTACACGCCAAGATTCGCCAGCATGCAGTATGCCGCCGTCATCTCGTCAAGCCGCACTTCGCAGTCGCCCAGCGTAAGCCCGAGTCCGTATTCCTCGGGCGTCCGGTTCAACGTCGAAAGCCCGCAACCTTGAAGGAATTTGTGCAGCGCGCCCGTGCCGAGCCGGTCGAGCACCATCACCGCCGGGACGTTGAGCGAATGCCGGAGCGCATCGGCGGCGCTTATCAACCCATTGTACTCAGCGTCGTAATTCCTCGGATTGTACGTCCCGAAATCGAGCGAATCGTCCAGCAACGTCTCCGAAGCGTAGAGCACGTTCTGTTCCATCGCCAGGGCATACGTGAATGGTTTCAGAGACGAACCGGGCGAGCGCCGCACACGGCACGCGTCAACCTGTCCGCCGCCCGGCGTGTTGAAAAAGTCCACCGAACCGACCCTGGCCAGAACCGAGGCCGAGCTTGCGTCCGCAACAATCACCGAGGCGTTTGAGATGTCGCCGCGATACCTCCTCATGTACCTCGCGACGACGCCCTCAACGGACCGCTGCACCTCGGTGTCCAGTGTAACCGCGAGTCTTCCCTCTCGAAGTACGTCCGATTTCAGAAGCATGGCCAAATGCGGGGCCAGCGCCGGGAACTCATGCCATTTCGCGCCAAGCGGCTCCTTCAAGGCATTGCGGCACTCCCCGTCAGTAATGCGCCCATCCTCCCGCATCCGCCTCAACACGTAGTTCCGCCGCGCGAGGGCCGCTTCGGGATGATCGAGCGGCATGAGTCTGGTTGGCGCCTTCGGAAGCGCCGCAATCAGCGCCGCCTCCGACAGCGTCAGCTCACGGGCCGGTTTCCCGAAGTAGCGCAGCGACGCGGCCTCCGCTCCCACGAGATTAAGGCCATACGGCGCCCCGTTCAGATAGGCATTGAGGATCGCCTCCTTGTCCACGTGACGTTCGAGACGGATCGCTTGGAGGGCCTGTGCGGCTTTCCCGGAGACGGAGTGGCTGGAGCCACGGCACAGCTTCACCACCTGCATTGTGATGGTCGAGCCCCCTGAGACGATCCGGGCATGTCTGACGTTCTGCCACAATGCGCGCGCCACCGCGACCGGGTCGACGCCGAAATGCCGATAGAACCGTTGATCCTCGGCGGCAAGAGTCGCGTCGATGAGACGCGGCCCAAGCTCATCGAAGCTCCGCTCGAAACACCATTGGTCCTTCTCGTTCAGAAAGGCGTACATCACGCGCCCGTTCCGATCCAGCAGTTCTCCCGACGAAAGGCTCTTGAGATACGGCGCGGTGTCCATGGGCGCCATCACCAGCACGATGGCGATGGTCCCAAGCGCAACAACCGCTATTGCGACGATTGCTGACCAGCGCGACCATCTCAGTCTTCGCAGCTTCATCGGCGGACGATTTCCCTTACTTCACCTCGGCGACCGCGCTGGCCGAATTCGCATGGACCTCCGCGTCGTACATGCACTCCGCGGACGCCGGCGGATACTGATACTTGCCGGGCGTAACGCCCCGCAGAACGTAATAGAAGTGATGCGCCCCTTTGGGCAGCGTATCGAGAGCGATTGCGATCCTATCGTCGCGCACGTCGAGGTAGGAAGCCACGATTGGCTCCTTTGAACGATCCTGCCCTTCCTGTTCCTCGCGATTCTTGGGCTTGGCCGAGGCGCGGATGCCGTCCTTAAACGCATCTCCGGGCAGCGTGTCCGGGTCAAGCCTCGGGTTCTCGATCTCGAAGCCCGCGGGCAGCATGTCGACGACAACAACGTTCCTCAGATCCCTCTCGCACGTGATGGCCAGATCCGCCACGTAGCTGTCTCCTTGCGCGAAGCCCGGCCCGGCGTATGCTTCGCCGCGCTTCGTGAGGAACGAGCGATTCACCGCCAGGCCGCCCTTCGATACGGTTTCGACCTGGGCCTGTTCGGGAACGCCGCGCGTCGTGACGCTCGCGAACAGCGCGCACGTTCCCGTGTTCGCCACCGTGAACGCGCAGCCCTTTCCGGAACGCGTCCCACGGTACAGACCCGGCCCCGCGAACGTATCCTGCTTATCCGCAGCCGTGATCGTGGCCGCCGCCCCCTGCGCATTGGCCTCAAGCCCCGACAGATAGTCGACCAGCGCCGTAATCACGAACGACGTTTCCTGCGTGTTCCCGTGGCCGTGTGTCTCCAGGAACGACACAAGCTTGTTGGCAAGTTGCAGCGCCTCCTCCGGGCGGCCGCCCGTTTGACGAAGCCCAAGCAACTCGACCGCCGAGTTGCGGATCTCCGAGTTGAGAACGCCGTACGGCTCAAAGCTGTAATCCGGATTCGAGGGGGCCGTCGAGAGGTACAGCTTCACCCGATCCGTATCTTGCGTGTTTCTCGCCAACGCCGCCGCCAGCAGATATCGCGCGTGCCGCGGGAGTGGGATCGTGTCGAAGCGCGAAATCTGGCGCACCGCCTCCGCGTCGCCGTCCAGAGCAAGCACGTACAGGGCGTATGCGCGCAGGAACATCCACGAACTCTCCGAGTCCGTCCAGTCCATCGCGATGTCGCGGACGTATTGCTGCAGCGCGCGGAAATTCTCCTCTGGCACATCGTACTCGCGGTCCGCCTTGACGAGCGTCAGAAAATGGAGCGCGTAAACCGATCCGTAAGTATACGCCGAGTTCGATCCCGGCCACGTGCCCATGCCGCCGGAAGTCGTCTGCATCGACAGCAGCCGTTCGATGCCCGAGCGGATGTAATCTTTGATTTCCGTCTTCTCGTCCAGCGCCGTTGCGACCAGATCCGTGTTCTTTCGCAGCAGGTACAGCGGCATGAGACAAGACGTCGCCTGCTCGACGCAGCCATAGGGATAGTGCACCGCGTAGCGCAGGGCGTTCTGAAGCCGCAGGATCGGGCTGCCGCACAGCGTCAGTTCGATCTCCGCACGCTCGTCGTCGAGGAACGCGGTGTTTCGGAACTCTCGCGTTTCGCCCGGATTCAGCATCACGAGTTCGTACTTGGACTGGAAGTGAGCCGGCGCGCGCACCGGGATCGGCGCGGTCTCCGTCAACTGCTCGACTTGCTGGCTGTTCGCGTCGAAGACCACCGTCTCCCATTTTATCTCGCCTTGACCGACCCGCGCGCCTGCGGTGAATTCCGCATCGAGGCTCGACTCGGCGTGCGCGGCGACGTCAAACTCCTTGCTCCCCGCGCCGGAACGAATCGCGCCGGATGAAGACCATTGAACGCGAGCCTTGCACGGGGCATCGCTGTGATTGAAGAACACCGCCCGGCATCGGACTGCGTCGTCTGGCAACAGGAAACGCGGCATGCTCGTCTGCAGCATGTACGGCCTCCGCACGAATACGTTGCCGGATGCCGCGCCGACCTGCGCCAGCGTGCATGCGACCGCAACAAGGCGCAGTTGTCCCGTGTACTCCGGAACGGACATAGGAACCGAGACGCGGCCCGAGGCGTCCGTCCGCACCACGCCCGACCAAAGCGCGACCGGGCGTATCCAGCTTTCATCCGCTGACGGCATTCGCTTTTGCAGGTCGCGCAGCAGCGCGTCACCCCCGATGGCCGATTGGTAGAAGTCGTACGCGACCTTGTCGTAATAATGCGCGCGCCGGAAATCGGGCTGGCGCGTGCGGCAAAGCCACGCGTACGGATCGGGA
>Ga0315274_10003860_pt1 | contig 22219 bp, 10 predicted proteins | sample YL17G02_20_MG_FD_203700 | JGI IMG/M metagenome (GOLD analysis project Ga0315274, IMG submission 203700) | Sediment microbial communities from Yellowstone Lake, YNP, Wyoming, USA - YL17G02_20 | ecosystem: Environmental > Aquatic > Freshwater > Lake > Sediment | place: USA: Wyoming | collected...
CTTCCTTTGCAAGTACTCGAGTATTGGTTCGCCGTCTTCCACAGCGACCGCACACCGAACAAACAAAAAACCCTTCGACACACTCGAAGGGCAATGACACACACCTGTTCCTACATTAGCTTTTCGAACAGACTGTATGAGGAGGTGTTCTCCCTCTCATCGCCCCCTTGTATCGTATCTTATACGGCACAGCACACCATTCAACCGGGCCGCCCGCACAGGCTCACCCCGGATCGTGGCTGTCATCGCCGTGAGCTTTCGGTCGAACCTATATAGTATACTCGACACTTCCGGCTTTTGTCAACAGGGCAAGCTGTGTTCTTTCGATGATTTTTTGGTCACAGGCCGGCAACAAATAGCGCCCGCGTGTGCTGTAGTGCCGAGCCCTAGATTGCAGCTTCGGCGGCACGCTCGACGGCCCCCTCGGCGTCAGCTTCCTCGAACCCAGGGGCTTCGGCACTGGGCTCCGCCACCGCTTCGCCAACCGGAAGCAGCTCGCCTGCTTCGTACGCCTCGCGCGCTGTCATGGGCCCCTTGACCCTGCCGTCCTCAGGCTCGACTTCGATCAAGCGATAGGCAGGCAGCCCTGTGCCCGCCGGAATCAGCCGACCGATGATGACGTTCTCCTTCAGTCCCACGAGGTTGTCCCGCTTGCCCTTCACTGCGGCATCGGTAAGCACCCTGGTCGTCTTCTGGAACGATGCGGCCGACAGGAAGCTGTCCGTGGCGAGCGAGGCTTCCGTGATGCCGAGGAGCACCCAGTCCGCCGTACCTTCCGTACCGGGAGGATCGAGCGCTCGCATGCGGGCATTCTCATCCTCGAACTCGAACTTATCTGCTATCTGACCCGGGAGGAACCTCGTGTCACCGGCAGACCTGATCTTGCGCCTCTTCAGCATCTGTCGGACGATTATCTCGACGTGTTTGTCGTTGATCGAAACGCCCTGCGATTTGTAGACGCTCTGGATCTCTCGGACCAGGTACTCCATGACGCCCCGGACGCCGCGCAGCTCCAACACCTTATGCGGATCCAGCGGGCCTTCGGTCAATCTGTCGCCTGCCTCTACCACATCGCCGATGTTCACTTCCAGGTTCCCGCGATAAGGCACAAGGTGTGTCTTGCGCAGAAAGACCTCTTCGGCCTTCGTATCCCTGATCTTTCTCGCCATCTTGTCGGTGATCTCGGTCCCGGCAGCGTAGAGCACTTCGCTGTCGTCGGACAGAATGTCCTCGGCCACGACTTCACCGACGAGCGCTGACGGCTCGTTGGTGGGAAGCTTGGAGTGAATAACCACTCTTTTTAGACCCTTCGTCTCGATGTCCGCAACCTTGCCGGCCACCTCGGTCACGATCGCCTGACCCTTCGGCCTGCGGGCCTCGAACAACTCCACAACCCTGAGGAGGCCGCGCACCTGGTCCTCAAGAACCTTGAGCACTGCCTGAACTGCACGCACGCGTTCGCGCTCCCTGCCCTCTATGTCTTCCTCCAGGGACACCAGGCCTCGGCGGATGTCGTCATGAAGCTCGCGCAGGGACTCCTGCTTCTTCTTCTTTACCTCCGCAACGCCGGTAAGGTATTTACCAGCGACTCCGCCGGTGTGGAATGTCCTCATGGTTATCTGGGTGCCGGGCTCGCCGATAGACTGTGCCGCGATGATTCCGGCGGCCACTCCCGTCTCGACTAGCTGCCCGACCGCCATATCACGTCCATAGCACCGAGCACAGATGCCCTGGCGCAGCTCGCAGGTCAGAGGCGACCGTATGCCGACGCGCTTGACACCGAGTTGCTCGATGTTCGCGGCCATCTCGTCGGAGATCTCTTCGCCTGCTTCCACGAGAACCTCGCCGGTATTCGGATCCACGATCGGCTCAAGGGCGCACCTGCCGTGGATCCTTTCGAACACGGTCTCGACCACATCACCCTCTTCCACGATCTCGGCCACGTAGATTCCCTGCGTGGTGCCGCAGTCCGTGTCTCTCACGATAACATCCTGGGCAACATCAACCAGCCGGCGCGTGAGATACCCGGCATCCGCAGTGCGGAGTGCCGTGTCGGCCAGACCCTTGCGCGCACCGTGAGTGGAGATGAAGTACTCCAGCGCCGACAGGCCCTCGTGGAAGTTCGACTTGATCGGAAGGTCTTCGATAAGATTGCCGAACGGATCCGACATCAGTCCGCGCATGCCGGCGAGCTGAGTTATCTGCTTCTGACTGCCCCTTGCACCCGAATCCGTGATCATATATATAGGATTGAACGGATCTATGTTCTCCAGAATGGCCTCAGCGACATCCTCCGAAGCCTTGGTCCAGAGTTCGAGGACCTTCTGCTTGCGCTCACCCTGGGTTATCAGCCCTCTGCGATACTGCTGATTCGTCTTCTCTACGTTCTGCTCCGTCTGCGCGACTATCTCGTCACGCTTGGCAGGAATGTCCATGTCTGTCATGGAGATGGTGACGCCCGCCCGCGTTGCGTATCGGAAGCCGATGCTCTTCAGGTCGTCCAGCAACCTGATCGTGCGCTCGTCGCCGTGCAGCCGATGGCACTCACAAACGAGGTCCGCGAGCGCCTTTTTGTTGATGACGTAGTTCACGGGACCGAGCCCTTCGGGCATGATCTCGCTCATGATGAGCCTGCCAACCGTGGTCTCGCTGATTTCGGATTCGCCATCTGGTTTCTTGAACCGGACCCTGATCGGCGCGTGCAGATCCACCAAACCTGATTCGTGAGCCAGAACCGCCTCGTCGGGCCCAACAAAAACCTCAGGGAACAGCTTGGCGTCCGTCTTCTGGGTCAGATAGTAGCACCCGAGGACTATGTCCTGGATCGGCGCCACAATCGGATGGCCGTCCGCGGGCGAGAACAGGTTGCGCGTGGACAGCATAAGGATCCGGGCTTCGGCCTGAGCAAAAACCGACAGCGGAACATGAACGGCCATCTGGTCGCCGTCGAAGTCCGCATTGAACGCATGGCAGACCAGAGGGTGAACCTGGATAGCCTTGCCGTCCACCAGCACCGGCTCGAACGCCTGGATGCCCAATCTATGCAGTGTAGGAGCGCGATTCAGCAGAACAGGATGCTCGCTGATTACCTCTTCGAGAGCGTCCCAGACCTCGGGCCTCATCTTGTCAATCATCCTCTTCGCCGTCTTGATGTTCGAGGTGTAGCTCTTCTCCACCAACGCCTTCATCACGAACGGCTTGAAGAGCTCAAGCGCCATTTCCTTTGGCAGGCCGCACTGGTGAAGCTTCAGGTTGGGCCCGACAACGATCACCGACCGCCCGGAGTAGTCCACTCTCTTCCCGAGCAGGTTCTTCCGGAACCGCCCTTCTTTGCCCTTCAGCATGTCGGACAGCGATTTCAGCGGCCTGTTATTCGATCCGACGACGGGGCGTGTTCGGCGACCGTTATCTATCAGAGCATCCACTGCTTCCTGTAGAAGCCTCTTCTCGTGGTTGATGATGGACTCGGGCGCCCGGATTTCTATTATCTTCTTCAGACGGTTGTTTCTGTTTATGATGCGCCGGTATAGGTCGTTAAGGTCCGAGGTCGCGAAGCGACCGCCGTCGAGCTGCACCATGGGTCGGAGCTCCGGCGAGATGACCGGAATCGCTTCCAGGATCATCCACTCCGGACGGCTCCTCGAATTGATGAAAGCCTCCGCGATCTCCAGTCTCTTGATCGCGCGGGCACGCTTGGGCCCCTGCGTGTTGCTGATCTCCTGCCGCAGCTCCCGGGCCAGGCGTTCGACGTCAATCTCCTCGAGCAACTGCTTTATGGCTGCCGCGCCCAGGCTGGCGGTGATCAGGCCCGTCATATCTCGATCAAGCCTGGCGGACACCAGTTCCATGAGACGCTCGACTGCTCTGTACTGATCTTCCGTGATGAGTTGTCGCTTCTCGATGGTCTCCAGGAGCTTGAGGGACTGCGATATCTCCTCAGTCCGGTCGGCGGCATCCCGCTCCTCGATCTTGACGCGGTCGGCGAGATCCTTTTTCATCTCCGCCGATGTCTCTTCCGCCTCGCCAGTTTCCTTCAGTTCCTTGGCGGCGTTCCGGCGGGCCGAAGCTACGGCAGTGTCCTTGGCGGTTTGGATCTCCTCTATCTCAGCGCTGACCGCCCCCCGGATATCCTCCAGTTCGCTGTTGATTCGCGCCCTGTCTACCTCCGTGACCATAAAGGAGGCGAAGTATATTACCTTCTCGAGCGGCCTGGGCGATATGTCCAGGATTAGGCTCAGAGGGCTCGGCACACCCTTCAGATACCAAATGTGGCATACAGGGGCAGCTAACTCAATGTGGCCCATTCTCTCGCGCCGCACTTTGGACCTGGTGACTTCGACGCCGCAGCGGTCGCACACTATGCCCTTGAACTTCACCTTCTTGTAGCGGCCGCAGTGGCATTCCCAGTCTTTGACGGGCCCGAATATCCGCTCGCAGAACAGACCGTCGCGCTCCGGCTTGAACGTGCGGTAGTTGATGGTCTCAGGCTTCCGCACTTCGCCGCAGGACCACGCGCGTACTTGGGCGGGAGAAGCAATCCCTATGCGAATCTTATCAAAGGTACTTGCATCTGTCATATCGCGTCCTCCCCAATCTCTCCGGCTGACTCAACCAGTTGCTTTCGTCTTCGTATCAAGGCCTGGCGTGAGTCACTTTCGGGGGGCTCTTCCTCTTTGTCCTTCAGATCTATCTCTCTGTCTCTGTCATCCTCGACTGTCACCTTAAGGCACAGGCTTTGCATCTCATTGACCAGTATCTTGAACGATTCCGGAACGCCCGGCTCCAGCATGCTGTCACCCTTCACGATGGACTCATACGTCTTCACGCGTCCGAGTACATCGTCTGACTTGACTGTGAGTATCTCCTGGAGTGTGTATGCTGCACCGTAGGCCTCCAGTGCCCAGACCTCCATCTCGCCGAATCTCTGACCGCCGAACTGAGCCTTTCCGCCCAGCGGCTGCTGCGTCACTAGCGAGTACGGCCCTGTCGAACGGGCGTGTATCTTGTCGTCTACCAGGTGGGCAAGTTTCATCATATACATGTGGCCCACAGTCACCGGCCGGTCGTACGGCTCGCCGCTCATACCGTCCATCAGTCTGGACTTTCCGGTTTCCTCGTCGATGCCCGCACGCCGCCAGACTATCGCCGCGATACGTTCCGTGACGTGCTTCAGGTTATACCTCTTCGGACCAGGCTTCAGAGTGATCTCCTGGCCGCTCTCCTCGGCCTCCTGAATGCGGCTGACCTCCGAATCGTAGGCTTCCGGATCCATGACCGGCGGCGCGTTCACAGCCCGGGCCACATCTTCCAGTTCCTTGGCCGAGAGTTCTGAGAGCCGGTTCCGAATCTTCTCATTCATCGAATCCGGATCTTCGTCGGGTGCGAAGGTGAGATCGAGCTTCAATTCACTATTGACGTAGTTCTGGAGCATATCGTTCCTGGCCTTCTTTGCCAGCTTGTCCAGTTCGACCAGAATCTCGCTCTCCTTGGCGCCCTGGAAGATCGGATTGACATACGACCCGCCGAGCGTGCCGGCGACCAATCCCAGATGGGCTTCCAGAATCTGGCCGATGTTCATTCGCGACGGAACGCCGAGCGGGTTCAGAACCATGTCAACCGGCGCGCCGTCGGCCAGGAACGGCATGTCCTCTTCCGGGACAATCTTGGAGATTACGCCCTTGTTTCCATGGCGACCCGCGAGCTTATCGCCTTCCATCACCTTGCGTTTCTGCGCGATGTAGACCCTGACGAGCTGGTTCACGCCGGCCATGAGTTCGTCACCCGGAAGGCGTTCGAGTTCGCCATCACATCGGTCGCAGATCGTGCGGTCGGGGCGCTTGCTGAAGTTGAAGATCGTCTCGCATCGGCTGCACTTGTACTTGAATCTTGAGAAAACCTTGGTATCTACGACCTTGCCTTTCTCTCCGTGCGGCACCCGAAGCGATACATCCCGCGTCTCCTCGGCCTTCTTGCCGAAGATGGCAATGATCAACCTCTCCTCCGCGGTCAGTTCGCCCTGCCCCTTCGGAGCCACCTTGCCGACGAGGATGTCCTCCGGCCTGACTTCGGCGCCGATGCGCACGATGCCGTTCTCGTCCAGATCCTTCAGCATATCCTCCCCGACGTTGGGGATGTCGCGAGTGATCTCTTCAGGTCCGAGCTTGGTGTCACGCGCCTCCACCTCATACTTCTCGATGTGTATGGAGGTGAACACGTCCTCCTTCACAAGCCGCGAGCTGATGAGGATTGCGTCTTCGTAGTTATAGCCGTTCCAGGGCAGGAATGCCACCAGCACGTTTTTGCCCAGAGCAAGCTCGCCGCCTGCGGTGCACGGGCCGTCTGCAATTACGTCGCCTTTTCGCACACGCTGGCCCGGCTTCACGATCGGCTTCTGCGTGATGCAGGTGGCCTGGTTCGAGCGTATCATATTCATGAGACTGTATTCATCCATGCTGCCGTCCCGCGCCTGGATGGCTATCTGGCCGGCGGTGACCCGCTTCACAGTGCCGGCGCGCTGGGCAATAATCACTCCGCCCGAATCCAGGGCTACTCTGCGTTCGACGCCGGTTTTCACGAGCGGTGCATTGCTTCGAAGCAGAGGAACCGCCTGCGCCTGCATGTTCGATCCCATGAGCGCCCGGTTTGCATCGTCGTTCTCCAGGAACGGGATCAGAGCAGCCGCCACGCTGAATATCTGCATCGGCGAAACGTCCATGTAGTCTACCAGCTTCGGAGGCACGGAAGGATATCCGCTTTCGTATCGAACTGTGACGTGCGGCTGGCTGATGTTCGCATCCTTGTCAACCTGCGTATTGGCAGGCGCGATGTTGTACTGATCCTCTTGGTCAGCGTTCAGATAATGAATCTCGCCGGTAACGCGACCGTTCACCACGCGCCGATAGGGCGTCTTGATGAACCCGAACTGGTCTACCATGGCGTGGACTGCGAGCGAGCCGATCAAGCCGATGTTCGGCCCCTCGGGGGTCTCAATCGGACAGATCCTGCCGTAGTGGGAGTGGTGAACGTCCCGGACTTCCAGCTTCGCGCTCTGCCTGCTCAGGCCGCCGGGGCCCAGCGCGCTAAGTCGTCGCTTATGCCTCAGCTCGGCCAGCGGGTTCGTCTGATCCATGAACTGAGACAACTGACTGCTGCCGAAAAAGCTCTTGATGCTCGCCGAAATCGGCTTCACGGAGAGCACAACCTGAGGTATGACGTTTTCGGCCTCCAGGCTGGTCATGCGCTCCTTGGCTACCTTCTCCATCCGCAGGAAGCCCATTCTGAGCTGGCTTTGAAAGAGTTCGCCGACCGAGCGCACTCGCTTGTTCTCCAGATGGTCTATGTCGTCGGTCGAGCCTACTCCGCTGCTCAGGGCGATAATGTACTGGATGATGCTGATCAGATCTTCCTTCGTAATCGTGCGAAAGCTCAGCGGCAGACGGAGCCCGAGCTTCTTGTTGAGCTTGTACCGGCCGACCTTGGCCAGGGCATACCGCCGCTTGTCGAAGAAAATGGAATTCAGGAGGCTCTTGGCGCTCTCGATAGTCGCCGGGTCGCCGGGCCGGATCTTGCGGTAGATATCCAGCAGAGCCTCTTCCTTCGAGTGGGCGGGGTCCTGGCTGAGGGTGCTCTCCGCGTACTTGTTGACTTCGAAGACCTCCAGGTCGGGAAGATCCAGGTTCTCGATTTTCCTGGCGACTTCCTTTTCGATCCTTCCGTATGCCTTCAGGATAGGGTTGTCCGCCTTCGGGTCAACGATATCCTCGACAACCCTCTTGCCCAGGAGCTGCTCCCTCGTAGGGTTTTGAATGACCTGGCGCTCGCCGAAGAGCTCGACTATGTCGGCGGTAGTATCCGCGGGAGTGGACGGTCGGTGCACGGCAATGCCCCCGGCGGGGAGTGTCGCTTCGTTGATCTTCTTCATCAGAGCAGCGCCCACCGTTTTTCCGGCCTGGGCCAGCACCTCGCCCGTGGATACATCCACAAGCGGCTCAGCCAAAATACGTCCCTGTGCCTCGGCCGGCGGCACCATCTCCGTTTCAGGACAGGCCACGGGGAACATATTCAGTGCCCGCAGCAGGGTGGTTATGGGGAACTTCTTCGTCTGCCCGATGCGGACTGTGATGACATCATTCGCGTCGGTCTCGATGTCCACCCATGCGCCTTCGCTGGGGATGATGGTCGCAAAATACAGCACCCGACCGCTGAAGTCCAGTGTGTCTTTGAAGTATACGCCGGGCGACCGGGCGAGCTGGCTGACCACGACTCGTTCGGCCCCGTTGATGACAAATGTGCCCTTCTCCGTCATAAGAGGGAGATCGCCGAGATAGACCTCCGATTCGATGACCTCCCTGCCGGCCTCGGCGAGGCGGACCTTCGCCTTGATAGGCGCTTCATAGGTCATGTCCCTGTCACGGCACTCTTCGATGCTGTACTTGGGCTGACCCATTGTGTAATCGAGCAACTCCAGGGAAATATTGCCGGTGAAGTCATAGATGGGCGAGAAGCTCTGAAACAGCTCTCGCAGGCCTTCTCGTAGGAACCATTCGTAGGAATCCCGCTGGATTTCCACGAGGTTGGGGATGGGAACCTCCGCCAAGACAGCGGGGGTGCGGGTATACGAACGCTGGATCTGTTTCATACAGCCCTCCTCAGTCCGACACAAAATAATATTCTAGCAGAGGAAGGCGACTTTGTCAATAAAATTGGCATCCAGCGCGGAAAAAAATTCGCGGATTATTTACAAAAGCGACCCATCCGAGGGCGCGGATTGATGTTTCCTTAGCCCGCGCCCTCGGTACCCAGAACGATTCGCCTCTCACACGTGAGGTTACTTGATCTCTACTGTCGCGCCCTGTTCTTCGAGCTTCGTCTTCAGGGTCTCAGCCTCTTCCTTCGGAACGCCCGTCTTCACAGGCTGGGGCGCTGACTCGACAAGGTCCTTGGCTTCCTTTAGACCCAGGCTGGTCACTTCGCGCACCGCCTTGATGACCTGGATCTTCTTCTCGCCGACACCGGCAAGTATGACGTCGAACGTTGCCTTCTCCTCAGCAACGGCTTCGGCCGCCGGCGCTCCTGCGGCTCCCGGGGCCGCCGCGACAGGAACCGCCGCAGTGACCCCGTATTTCTCCTGAAGAGCCTTCACCAGCTCACTCAGTTCGAGCACTGTGAATTTGTCAAGGCTTTCGACGAGTTGTTCAACCTTATTAGCTTTGGCAGCCATTGCATTCACCTCCTCTTAGTGCTGGTACTTTGGATCAAATCGGCGGGTGCGGCCCGCCACAAATCAGCCTCACGCAGCTTTCTGGTCTGCCACCGCCTGAAGCGTGTACACCAGGCTGGACACAAGTCCCTGAAGCGTGCCGACCAGGTTCGATATCGGCAACTGAATCGAGCCTAGCAACTGAGCCACGAGGACGTCGCGCGGGGGCACCTTCGACAGGGCCTGGATCTGATCCGCGGTGTAAAGCTGTCCCTCCACAAATCCGCCCTTTATGCTCAAGGTCTTGTGCTCGCGCATAAAGTCTGCGATCACCTTCGCCGAAAGTACCGGGTCGTTCCGAACGAACGCTACTGCGGTCGGACCTTCCAGCAACTGCGGGAGTCCCGAATCCGCCATGCTTTCAGCCGCCAGCTCGAAAAGCGAGTTCTTGACGACTTTGTATTCCGCACCTGCTTCGCGAAGACTGCGGCGTAAGGCCGAGATCTCTTTGACCGTGAGGCCTCGATAATCTGTCAGAAGAAGCGCGTTCGAGCGCTCGATATCCTCGCGAAGTTCACGGACAACTTCAATCTTGTCCTCTCTCGGCAACTACATCACCTCCCCCATCGCGCAGCAACGATAGACCGCGGGGATCCCCTGCCCGGGCGCTGCCACACAAACTAAAAAGGGATCGCCGTAGAAACCGGGATCCCTGAAAGTTCCGCTGTCGGCTTCGCTGGAGCTTCGCCGTCAGCGCTTCCCAGCCTCGGTAGGCGGGCTCTGGGAGCCCCTTAGGTCCTGTGACACCTACTGTCTACGGCATCCGTCGTATTCGATTGTGCGAGTATATTAGCACGCCCCCCACGATGTGTCAAGACCGGCATTATAAGGAACGCATCCGGTACAGACCGCACCGTTTCCGGATGCGTTCCCTCAGTGCGCTCACTACGGCCGCTCAAGGAATAACGCCGATCCCCGTGCCCGCGGTCGGTCTCTCAGGCACGATGCTCGGAGTCAGGAAGATCAGCAACTCCTGATCGTTGGTATCCTTGCTCGTTGACCGGAACAACGGTCCGATTATCGGGAGGTCTCCGAGCAAAGGAATCTTTTGAATGTTCATGTCATCCGATTTGTGGATAATGCCGCCGATAACAATGGTCTCCCCGTTCTGCACACGCCGGTTGGTCTGTAAGCTTTGGAACGTCTGGATCGGAACCTTGCCGTTCGGCGTGTCTACAGTGCCGGTCTTGTTTGAGATCTGCGGCATGATATTCACGGTGATCGAGTTGTCTGCATTGTTCACCCTCGGCAGCACAAACAGGGAAGTCTGTATCGGCATGAATTGCACCACCGTCGTAGTGTTCGGGACACCCTGACTGCTGAATATGGTCTGCGAAGTCAGGTACGGCTCGACTGTGCCTATATTAATGGTAGCCGGCACATTGTTCAGGGTCGAGATTATCGGCGCATTTATCAGCTTGGCCTTCTGCTGGCTGAGCTGCGTTCTAAGCGCGGCCATAATGTTGCCATTCGCGTAGCCTATCGCTACGTTGCCGGGGGGGTTGAACTCGGTCTTTAAGGTACTGCTCATTCTCTCGAGTGTCCAGTTTATGCCGAGAGCAGCGGCCTCGGAGGTCGTAATCTGCACGAACTCAGCCTTTATCATAATCTGCTTCGGGGCTATGTCGAGCTTGCCTATGATGGTCTTAAGTTCCTCGATACCCTCCTCGTCGCCGCGGACGATCAGGGAGTTGTCCAACTCATACGGCATTATGAAGTCTATCCCCTCGGGAAGGAGACCCGCGCCTTGCTGCCCTGGTGCGGTGCCCGGAGGACCTACGGGTGCACCTGTGGGAGTTACCTGGCCGGGACGCCCCGGATACTGGGTTGGCCGCTGACCCGGATACGAAGGCGGAGACGGCGGATACTGCGCTGCCTCCTCTGCCGGGCCGAGTGCACGCTGAGCATAAGCCGGATTGGCCTTGAGCGCCTCGGTCAACGGAGGCGTCGGCTCGCTTGGGACAACCAGGGCGTCCAGGCTGCCGTCGGGCTTCTGGAGATAGACCCCGGGTTTGAAGGGAGCTGCTTCGATCTTCGGAGCATCCCTGAACTCGTACACCCCCAGCAGCCACATCATGTCCACAGGGCCCGTGTTATAGAGTTTCATCGTCTCGACCCTCGTCTCCCGCCGGGGCTCATATCTACCGCTAACAGCGGCCCTGCTCTGCGCGGTGAAGCCCCCCTCGACCAAAGGAACACTGGGCTCGAGCGCAGTGCTTGTCGGGGCCGGGGACGCCGGCTGGGCCAGCGATTTGCTGCCTATGATATAGACACCGTCCGGCTCACGATGCCACGTGCAGCCAACGCTTTCCACGATGTGTTTGAGAGCCGTTTCGAGCGGCACCTCGTGCAATGTGGCAGTCACCTTCTTCTGCTTCATATCGGGATCGCCGACGACGATGTTTTGCCTGCTTTCCAGCGTCAGTATACGCACGACCTGTGCCAGGTCGGCCTCCACTACGTCCAGTGATATGAGACCTGACGTTCCCAGCGGGCTCCCGACCTGCGATTGCGCCGCCGCGATACCGCTGAAGGCCGCAAGCAACACAGCAACCGTCACGACCACGGCCTCAGCCGGACGCAGCCAGCGTGTCTGCACCCCGTCCATAAGTTTTCCTCCCCCGGATATTCCACCATGATATGCCAACATTAATGCTGTCCGCCTCGTTTCGGCCCCTCGCGTGGACACAGCCTGGCAAGCTGCAAGTGACATCAAGCAGGCGAGAGATTACCAGCGCTGCATCCCTCCGCCCATGCCGCCCATGCCGCCCATGCCGCCGCCGTAGCCGCCCATGCCGCCGCCCATGCCGCCCATGCCGCCGCCATAGCCGCCCATGCTGCCGCCCATGCCGCCCATCATGCCGCCCATGCCGCCCATGCCGCCCATGCCGCCGCCCATGCCGCCCATGCCGCCGCCGTAGCCGCCCATCATGCCCCCAGTGTTCATATATGACGCCTCAGAGCCGACCCCCTGCGATGCCCCGAACAAAGCTCCGATCAGATTCACGAGGGTGTAGCCGATCGGTATCTTCTCCGGTATCTTCTCTCGCTGGATTTCGACTTCGGGCTCGGGGGCAATGTCTGCGTACGCCCCCGTTTCCGGAGCGTATTCCCTCCTAGGCGCGATCATGTACACGCCGCTCTCCCTAGTCACTGTCAGGTTGGCGGCCTTCATCAGCACCTGCAGGGCATCCGTGAATGGCAGGCCCTCGACGCGCAGGTTCACTGTGCCTTGGACGCTGGGGTCGATAACGTAGTTATAGCTATCGCCGAAAAGCATCTCTATCGCGCTCCGAACCGGCACATCCTTGAAGTGGAGGTTCACGAGCTTTTCGGGCTCGGCGCTGGTCTGGCCCACAGCCGGATATGCACAAACCAGAATTACCGCGGCCACCAACAGGCTTACCGGCACTAACGATTGTCTCGTATTCATGATCCTGCAGCTCCTTTCGTCATCCACAGCCGGATGACAGTCTCTCTACTAGTGTGACGACATATGTTGCCAAATGGTTCTCTGGCTCGGCGGACGCGCATCACGCCGCTACATCGGAGCTGGAGTCCCCGGCTGGCCCATGTACGACGACGGGCCGCTCGGGTAGATCGGAGACGACGGCGGGGCCATATAGCCCGGCTGCGCCGGTCCTGCTGCCACCCCGATAACCGAACCGGCCAGATTGACCTTGACCGTCATGGGCATCCTCGTGTCCAGAGTTTTCAGAATGATACAGTTTGGCTGAATGCTCTCCACGCGCACTCTTGAATTGCCCCTGGTGAGCTCCATGCCGGGCCGCACAATGTCAGCCTGCCCATTGGTTTCCAGAATTGCGGACACTTTCCCGTTCCACAACACACCAGCCATGCGCCTATACGGCTGAGGTGGAAGGACCTCCTCGGCCGCCCAATCTGACCGCTCCGTGACGGGAGCCGGGGCCAGCCGCGGACGACTGACCGACGGCAGAAGCACGGCCAGCACATCCTTCTTCTTCGGCACGCCGGAGAACGGCGCGAACGGATCCTTGCGATACGGAAGCATCGGCGTGAGCGCCGCAGCCTCGGTTGGTGGCGGCGGCGGGGCCTCCGCTCCAGGAGGAGCCGGCTGTGCACCGGGCGGCACGCCCTCCGCTGCGGGCGCCCCGGGTTGCGGCGGATAGCTCTCCGGCGCAGGTGTTCCCGGCTGCGGCGGATAGCCCTCCGGCGCAGGTGTTCCCGGCTGCGGATAGGCAGGTATGCCGGTCTGCGCGGTCGTCGGCCGCCCGCCGCCTATTGTACCGGTCAGTTTCAAGAACACCAGGGCGACCACTATTATGATTATGCCGGTCCCGGCAACTACTATCGGCAAGTTCTTGCGATCCTGCAACCACGCTCTCATGGCTTCCATCTGCGAGTTCCCCTAACCGCCGCCTACATTGGAGCAGGCGTTCCCGGCACACCTTGGTAGTTGATAGGCCCTGAGGGCATCCCCGGTGAGGGCTGTGGCGCAGCCGCTGGCGCCATCGGCATAGCAGGCCCTGCACCTCCGCCTCCCTCGCCCGCGCCAGCCATTGTGATATTCGGTCCTGCTTCGCCCCGCGGGAAGATGTACACCGTCAGCCCATATTCCGCCGTCATGCCCGGGCTCGGACCCGTCAGGCTCACCGGGTCAATCTGAACCAGCCTGTGAAACTTGTTCCACGATCGTATGTGTGACAGTATCGCGGAGAAGTCGCCTGTCACGCGGAAAGTCCCGATGGGGATCCGGATCAGCGAAACATCTATGGAATTGGGGTTCACCACGGCGGCAGGCACCTGCACGCCGCTGAGAAGCCTAACACCCGTCTTGGCAGGCCAGCTCTGCAGCATGGGCCCCAATACCTCGGCCTGTTCCTTCCACAGCGCTATCATGCCCTGGGCACGGTCCTGGAACGAGAGCGGGGGCATCTTCTCCCTCAGATACTTCTCGTACTGCCAGGTCACCATGCGATACTCCTGCCTCGCTGCCTCTAGCTGCGCTTCTACCTGTGGTTTCTTCAGCGACTGCTGCTCCTCGGCCTGGTACTTGGCGGTCAGAATACTGATCTGCTCGTTGTACTTCTTTATGACCAGAAAGTACAGACCCACGATGACAACAGTGCATGCGAAACAGCCTATGATGACAACATGGATTGTCTTTAGTTTCGATGCGCCCATTCGTTAAAAGCCCTTTGACTATTCTCCGTGGGACACTCCCGCCTATCATACGGAGGTGATGACCCTACGGACCCTCGGCGGCACTCGTCCCCGGCGCAGGTGCGCCCGTCTCCGCCGGCATCGGTGGAGGAGCGCCGGGCACCGTCGCTTCGGCCACACCGTACATCGGCGCGGTGATCGGCTGCACTAGAACACACGTGACCGCAAAGTCGAACCCCCCAGCCATGGATACGGGAGCCGCTCCCTCACCGCCCGCAGGCCAGCCGGGAACCGAGTCAATGGATACCGAGCTGAAGACGTGCGATGCGCGGTACATGTTCAGCAGATACCTGCCGCAATCTCCTACACTCCGCGCATGCGCAGTGATCGAGAGCCCAGTGCCGGACGGCAGAACCGATCGGTAAAGGACGCGGCTGTACGTAAACTTCGCCAACTCCTCGTACACCTTCGGCACCTTCAAGTTGTACTCCATCAGACCCTCGATAAACGCTACCTTCGCCTTGACAGGAGGTATTCTGGCCAGCTCTGCTTGAACCTGGGCTTCGAGCTGCCTAACCTCGTTTGCCTTCTGCTCCATGTCGTTGACCTGCATCGTGAGCTGTCTCGTCTTGTTGCTGAGCGAAACTCCCCAGGCAAGCATTCCGGCGACCACTGCGACGAACAGCACGCCGAACACGAGTGCAGCCCTGCGCACCTTGCGCTTTTCATAAATGTATGGGGGCAGCAGGTTGATCTTGAGCACGGCGAGATTTACTCTCCTATCATATCTCTGATCGCCAGCCCGAAGCTCACCGGGAAGACTGCGGCCACTTCCTCGAGATAGTCCTGCGATACAACCTTGGAAAGCACCATGACATTCTGCAGTGGGTTCGCCAGAACCACGGGTATCCCCAGTTCGGCCTGAAACAGCTCATCCAGGCCTTTCAACTTGCTTGTGCCGCCGCAAAGGAGTATCCTGTCGGGCTGGCTCTGGAACCGGCTGGCGTAATACTCAAGCGACCGCCTGATCTCCGCGATCAGGTCGTTGAGCACGGGCGACATAGTGTCGGATATCAGCTCCTCGGAGAACTCCGACAACGCTACTTCCCCACGCTCATCAGAAGCGGAAACATCGTAGGCGGCAGGCACAGGCAGGTCTTCTGCTTCTGCCTCACCCCCAACGGGACCTGAAAGATCGAGATAGGGCCCGGGAGCCGGCGCCGGCTCCTGCTCTCCTGCTGATAGGTCGAAATCCATAACAGGTTTGGCGGGCTCCGGAGCCGCCTCGCCCATATCAATGTCGAATTCAGGGACGGCGCTTTCTGCCTCCGCCTTCTCCTCCGCAGGCAATCCGTATCCCAGGCCGGGGATAAAGTCCAGATCGCCGCTGGGAGCTTCCTCTGCGCCCAAAGCCGACAATCCGACAGTCTCGCCCGGCCTGCCGTAATCACCAATAGGCGCCACTTCCGGCGCGGGAGCCGCTCTGTCCGCCAGCACGACGGCCCGTTCTCGCTTGAGACGTTCGGCCTGCTCTGCAGACAGATTGAGGCCCTCACTCAACGCTCGGGTGATCGCGTCGCCTGCGATGGGCAGAGTCCTCGGGAATGCCAGAAGCCCGTTCTGGTATATGCCTAACTCCGTTGCCGCGGCTCCTATGTTCACTATCGCGATGGTCTGCCCGCGTGCGCCGTTGCTGGACATGTCAATCAGCGATCTGCCAACCGCCAAGGCCTCGACGTCAATGGCAACCGGCTCCAAGCCGGCTGCGAAAAGGGCTTCTACGTGGCTGTTGACGACCTCCTGCTGGGCTACCGCCAGCAGTACCTCCATGTTCTGGTCGTCCGGGGAGGTCGTCGGCCGTTCGATCGGCAGGAAATCCATCACCACTTCGCTGGCCGCAAAGGGTACGTGGCGTTCAACTTCCCATTTCATGGTCTCGGCCAGCTCCTGCTTGGTCATCCTGGGAACCTCTATGATTCGCACTATGACCGAAGATTGACCGGCGACCGAGGACACGGACCGCTTGCAGGATATGCCGCTCTCAGTTAGGAGCTGACGAATGGCCTGCCCGAGGGCCTGAGGATCCACCACTATCTCGTTGTCTATGCTGCCAGGAGGGGTCGGCGCAACGCCGAGAGCCGTGACCTGTATTCCGTCTTTGCCCAGCCGGGCTTCGACTACCTTGATCAGACTGGACCCGATATTGATACCAACGGTGGGGCGACCACCCGACTTCACCTGCAAACCCATCTAAAAACTCCGTCAAGACTCACCAGGCAGATGCGCCTTCCTGCGGCAGCCCACCCGCCGCCCGAGGATGCGGACGGTCGGAGCGAGTGCGCAGGCACCAAATGTTATCACTTCCCCGCCCCTTTGTCAACAAGCTGCGGAAAAAACAAATCGCGTCTTGAGCGGCAGCTTCTCACGCCCGTCTATGAGCGTCACGCACGATATGGGCGGGTGCAGAGTGACTCCCCTCAACCGGAGCTCATTCTGCAGCACGCAACAGCGTCTTCGACTATGTAAACCAACAGGCTACTTGAACTCCAACCCGTAGAACAACGGGCTGATCGCCTCGTAGTACAGATCCGAGTTGCCGGATCGCGTGCTGCTCCAGAACGCCCAAACCTTGTTGTCCCACGGATCCTTGAACGCGCCCACCTGGCCTTCGTTCACGGTCAGGCTGGTGAGATTCCCGAACGTCTTGCCTGTCCGGCCCATCTCCTCTTCGGTAAACTCGACATAGTACGGCTCGTCAGCGTGCGGCGTGCCGTTGACATCCGTGTAGGACACCAGGACTTGCCTCGGAGTGGGGGCCACCGGATTGCTCGCGTTGATCGCGTCTGTCTTCGTGAAATACAGCCGGTTCTTCACCCAGTCTATCTCCACCGGCTCCACAGCGCCGATGACTCCCTCCAGAGCGGGGGCGCGAGTATCCGGAGACAGGGCGATCTGAGCATTCAGTTGAATCATGTATCTGTAGGACTTGTAGTAAACGCCTGCCGGCTTGTCGAGTCCCGGCCGCTGCCAGAAGAGCCAAAGCCTGTCAGTCGGCGGGGCTACGTCCGGATCCCACGCGCCGGACGGGAAGAAGAACGGACTGCCGGGCGGATTGCCCGGAATATAACGCGGGTTCGGATCGTCATCCAGCAGAGCGAACGGCGAGGCATCCGCCACAGCATCGGTGGTAAGGCGATACGCCCTCGGCTTGTACTGCGCCACAACTACGGCTTTGCTCCCCGGCGCTTTGAGGAACTTGACAGTTCCCTCGACCGGGTTAATGACAACGGCTCGGAACAGTTGCCGCAGCAGGGCAATGGCCGGCGCATCATCCTCATAGGAGAAAGCGATCGCACCGGTCGTCGAATCTCGAGTGTAGCTCCCATCATTCACTTGGTAAACGGTGTTGTACACCGGGTCTGAGCTGGTCGGATCGGGACACACAAAGACCCTGAAGCTCGGGTTGCGACCATCCTTCAAGCTGACTACCTTCGCGTCCCAGTCTATGTCCCTTGCGCACCAGACTGCCTTACTGGGATCGCGCTCCAGCTTCTCGCCCATCAAGGCTCGAGCGCCGAGTTGGATCCAGGCTGCTCTCGGCGGAAGATTCTGAAGCTCCACGGGCCAGTGACCGCCCTTGTTCGCGGGGGCCGGACCCGTCTGAGCCGGCTTATACCGGCTCAGGTACACGTCGCTGTTCTTGTGGAAGGTCGAATACCCGGAGTACACTATATCGAAAGTGTCGCCTGTCCTGCCACCCCAGTATCGGACGACGGGTGACGGCTCCGCGGCGGAGTTGAGCCCGTCCGGCACAGGGAGCTGCGCCTCATTCGTCCATCCGTTGGCCGGGTTGTCGGGCGCGGGATTTGCGCTGTAATATATGCGCCATCTGTTGCTGCTGCCCCCGTACCAGAACGACCAGAGTTCCGCGCTGCCTCCGAAGTCTCTGCGAAGCGCAGCGCCGCGTATCCCGAACTTCGGCATGGTCCAGTCACGCGCGACCGGGAAGATGTCCTCGGGAACCAGCTTGCCGCCTGAAATATTGGTATAATAGACCCTTGACTCCAGAGCCTTCGACTGAGTTCCCGGAAGCCCGGTTCCCGCATCCTTGTACGCCTGGCCGCTGAAGAGCAGCCATGCTTTCCCGTCAACCTCATCCACAGCAACGGAAGGACTGCTGAATTTGGCGCTCCCGGGGATCAGCACGCCCGGCGCGCCGCCCCTCGGATCATTCGACGTCGGCTCCGGGAACAGATCATTCACGCTCGAAAGCGGCGGGAAAACCTCGCTCGGAGACGTGGGCGCCCACCACTGCGCAGGCGTCGCCCCCGAGAGGAGCCAATTCCCCGGAGTGCCAGTCTCCGACTGCGTCTTGAGCGTGGTCATGTAGAGATACCATGGGTCGGCGGCGGTAGGATTCGCGCCGCCCCCGCCCCTGGTCTGCTCACCGTACCTGGAGCTGGCCCAGAACAGGTGGATGTTGCCCGTGAGCCGGTCTCTGTACGCCGCGGGTGTAGCATCCCCCGTCGCGGGCACCGGCGATCCGCCTGCGAGTCCCGTGTCCAGGTGGGGCAGATGAGGCGGAGCGCCAAGCCAGTAGCCGTCGGTCAACCTGGCCTCGGTAGCGGAGATGACGACCTCCGCCGGATTGCTGATCGGCACGACCGTATTGCTATCTACGACCTCCGCCAACTGGATGCGCCCGTAGTAGGTTCCCACGGGCAGACCCAGCGGCACGGCGATGCCGAAGGTAGGCGGCTGGGGTGTACCGGGCGAGCCGGGGATGTTTACGCTGCCGCTGTACTGGGGAGCCAGCCGCGGAGGGAAGTCCGGAATCATCAGAGTCGTCGGCGCCTCCCCTACCCTTGCTTTGTGGAAGGTCCTTGCATTCGTAGGTACCACGGGCGGCACGCTGGCCAGGAATGCAGGATCGAGCGCGCTGACTACGCACAAACTCGGGACGAAATACCCGGAACCCGGGAGCAGACTGCCGCCGACACCGAAGAAGGGCCTCTGCACCGTATCGCTCATCAGATTGCTTCGGGCCAACTGGACGTTCAGCAGGTTCACGTTCCCGATGTTCTTGGCCGTGAACGGCTTGAACCACTCCCCAAAGTAGGGCGGAGACAGAGAGCTATGCGGGAGACCATACTGGTCCACGTACGAGTCGTACGCCAGTGTGTTGGAAAACAGGACCGGTACGTCGTCGGTCCCTTCCGTGAATCCGAAGCCATGGGGCACCAACCCCACGTTTATCCTCTGCTCGACTATCTGGACCCGGCGGTCAACGGGCACGTGAAGCTGCATCCTCAGCACGCGGTAAGCCTCCGCCCTCACGCCGCTCATCGCCCGCCGCTGGGCGGCAGATATACCGAGAGCGGCAGGTTTGTCGAAGACGCCGTTGTTATTGGAATCCACGTAGACAAACACGTGCCCCGTATAACCACTCGTCTGCAGGTCGGCCTCACTGGCGGGCATGTTCGGCGGCTGGAATCGCGGAACGGCCACTGCCAGGTTCGCTCCATCCACCCCAACCGACCACGTATCCGGCGGAGTGGGGCCGGACGCCGCGGGATCGTGTGTCGGCATAAGCGCAGCCGGCTGTTGCGCAGGATCCTGGCCCGCCGCCATAAGGCAAGAGAGCTGGCGCAGGCTGATGTCAGGATAATCCCGGCTCAGATTCGGCCTGTTGAGCCTGGCGTCCTGCGGCGCGAGCTCCCAAGCAGATATGAAAGAAGGTATCGGATTCTGTCCCGTCCACTTGAGGTCATTGCGCTCGATCCTGAACCTAGTGATCCTGCGCCCGACGCCGCCGAGGAGGCTTCTGTCGCAGATCAAAGTCGGCTTCCGCTCAGAGGTGCTGTTGTGAGCCGTGTATCCTGACCAGACCTGCGGCACGGTCACGTTTCCGTTTATCGCGACGTCGGGGAACAGGATTCTGTCCCGGCCGGTGGTCACGTTCGGCGGGCTGCCGGCTACACCGACCGTGGTTGGCGGCGTGGTTCCCGGGTAGAAAAGACCGAGTGGATTGTTGATTGTGAACGGCTGAGCGTTCTCAATACGATTTGGCAGCGATTGGTCCGTAAGCACGTAGATCTGCTCGGCGCTGCTCGTATCCGGCCGCGGCGGCACCTCCCTGGCGCTCACGGTGATATTCGATCCGGGAGTCTGAGGCCTGCTGGAGGTAGAGCCGTCCAGCACGTACAGGTATTTCGCGTAGAACACAACCTTGTTCTTCTGGTCGTCAGGATCAATCTCATTCAGGATGTAGTAGCCCGAGTCGTTCGCGATGTTGTGGGTATCGTTGGAATCGGAGGCCTTCCCGGGCTCGGTGGTCCTGAACGTGACGTCCACCTTATGGCCGCCGTCCGGCCCGATGCCGAGCTTTCCGATGAAGCCCGCCTCACCGGGATGCAGCCACTTGGTCGGATCGCTGCCCTTTTCGTTCGGATCCAGCACGTTCCAGACGATGATGCAAATATCCTCGCCCCACTCGTGTATGAACGGCTTGGCCGCGTCTCGGTTTCCGTAATCGCGCGCGAGCTTGTGGAGATCGGTATCCGCCAGGACAATCGGCAGCGTATCCTGCGCGCTCGTCCTCATCTTGGCGATGAGATCGTCGTACTGCTGCCTGGTAAAGACGTCAACTTCCGGCTTGGCCTCACGGCCCTGGCCGGTTGTGTCGTCGGAACCGGCGGTCGGCGGCCCTGCGCCGAGCTCGGGATTCCAAGCCTCACCGCCTGCAGTGCCTCCAAGGTCCCGGGTGGAGAATGCCCACGTGAAGCCGAACCAGTCGCCTACGTAGATCCTATCATTACAGATCGCAGGGGAGGAAATGATGCCCCCCATCAGATCCCACCACCAGTCCCTCGCTCCATTCGAAAGGTCCACTCCGTAAATCCGGCCTCCCCCTGTGCCGAGAAAGGCGAGCGGAACCGCCTGGCTCGGATTGGGACTGCCGCGCCTGCGGTAGTCCTGGGCGATCGTGCCTGCCGCGCTGGAGTAGATGCTGTTTCCCAGGTCCACACGAGACAGACGATCCGTGGTGATACGAGCCATGGGATCCCCCACAGTATCCACGCCGTAGAGATATCCATCGGTCGAGCCGATGAAGAGAGAAGTCGTCGTATCCGTCGGCCGCTTCATCAGCAGCGGCGAGGAGTACAGGAATGCTCCCTTGCTATCGCCGGCGGAGCCCGGGTACCACCAGATCAGTTCGGCCCAAGTGTCCCTATCCGCGAGACAGAGTACCCGCCCTTCGGTGTTGAAACCGAATCCGCCGCTGCCCCAGCCGCCGACACCGACGTAGACGTACTTCGACCCATCACGTTCCTCGACCGCAGTCGTGCTCGAAACCTGCCCAAGCGTATACACAATCTCGGTCTGCTCCGTGGGTATCAGCGGCCAGACCCACTTCAGGGCGCCCGTGGTCTTGTCCAGGGCATAGACGTGCCCGTCGGATGAACCGACGTAGAGGGTGCTCCCGCTCAGAGCAGGGGACGCGTACACAGCGCCTATAGGCTGCTCGTCAAGCTTAGGATAAGTCCAGATGGGCTCATTGTCGCCCACAGCCAGCTTATAGATCCAACCAGGCACGCCGCCCACATACACGCACGTTCTGTCGTATGAAAAGCCAGAGGAATCGGTCACCGTCTCGGTCTGGACTATAGGCGAGGAAAAATCGAACGCCCACAAACCAGCCGGGACAATCTTGATCGCATCGGCGGCAACGTAGGCGTTCGCGGGCGGATCTCCGGTGACGTAATCAGTCGCAGCGGTCTCATTGGTCAGGGTGACGTGCACGGTCGTAGAGGG